>CEOK01015585.1_pt1 | contig 17906 bp, 17 predicted proteins | sample 427001 | NCBI WGS metagenome assembly CEOK01 (sample SAMEA2591108, study PRJEB7988) | marine metagenome | isolation source: saline water (ENVO:00002010), including | reverse complement strand
TAAAAGAATGTAACTTATCTCCTAATTATTCAGGAATAAGGGCAATAGAGAGAGGCGCAGAAGATTTTGGGTTAGAAAAAATTGATAAAAGAAATAAAATTGCTATAAATATCATAGGTTTTGTTTCTCCTGGCTTAACTTCATCTTTAGCTTTAGGTGAAAAAATAATGAACTTAGTGAAAGACTGAAAATATGAATATTTTAGTTACAGGAGGTTTAGGCTACTTGGGAAGTCATGCTGTAGTAGAGTTAATTAAACAAAATTACAGAGTTGTTATTCTTGATAATCTTTCAAATAGTCGAAGAAAAAATTTAATTGTTCTAGAAAATTTATGCGATCAAAAAATAGATTTTTATGAAGCAGATATTAGAGACGAAAAAAATTTAAATAAAATTTTTAGTGATAATAATATTTCAGGAATAATGCATTTTGCGGGACTTAAGTCAGTTAAAAAGTCTGATTTGGAGAAGAAAGAATATTTTGATGTAAATGTTAATGGAACAAGAAATTTAATAGAGACGTTCAATGAAACTAATAATAAAAAGTTTTTTATTTTTAGTAGCAGCGCTTGCGTTTATGGAAGCCCAAATTATTTGCCTTATGACGAAAATCATGAACTTCGTCCAGAAAACTATTATGGGCAGACTAAACTTCAAACGGAACAACTTTTAGAGAACACATTTAAAAATCATAAAGACTGGAAAATAATTATTCTTAGATATTTTAATCCGGTTGGTTCGCATCATTCCTATCTTATAGGAGATGACCCTCTTGGTAAGCCAGAAAATTTAATGCCTAATATTTTGAGAGCTGTAAATTCTGAAAAAAAAGGTTTAAAAATTTTTGGTTCTGATCATGATACTTTTGATGGGACACCAGTTAGAGACTTCATTCATGTAGATGATTTAATTAATGGTCATGTTTTAGCGTTAAATTTTCTTAAGAAAAGTAAAAAAGATATTTTTGAAATATTTAATTTAGGTAAAGGAGAAGGTTTAAGTGTTCTTCAATTGATTAAAGCATTCGAAGATACTAATGAAGTTAAAGTATCATTCGAATTTGCAGGAAAAAGAAAAGGGGATCTTCCAATATATTTTTCTAGTGCGAAAAAAATCAATAAAAAGCTTGGCTGGGAACCTAAACTTTCAGCAAAGGACATGTGTAAAAGTTCTTGGGAATTTCATAAGAATAATAAGTAGAATATTAATCAATTTGGCTGAGTGGCAGAGTGGTCATGCAGCGGACTGCAAATCCGTTTACGCCGGTTCAATTCCGACCTCAGCCTCCAATTGATTTAAATATAAATATTTAAAGTATAATTTATGATAATTAGAATATACAAATAGCCCGGGTGGTGGAATTGGTAGACACAAGGGACTTAAAATCCCTCGATAGCAATATCGTGCCGGTTCAAGTCCGGCCCCGGGTACCAAATATGTGATCTAATGGAAAAAGAAACGAAAAAAATAATTCAAAGTTATGAAGAGGATTCAATTAATTTTTTAGAATTATTTTCAATTTTGTGGAAAGAAAAAATTAAAATTATTTTCGTAACTTCTCTTTTTGCTATTTTCTCTGTTTTTTATGCCCTTTCTCTTTCTAATATTTATAAAAGTGAAGCAATTTTAACGTTATCAAATAATTCAGGTTCAGATTTTTCCAAATTAGCTCAGAGTTATTCTTCTTTAGGTAATTTGGCAGGTTTATCTTTACAAAACCTAAATCCAGAGGGAGATAGACTGAACGAGGCTGTTGAGAGAATTCAATCTCTAGATTTCTTTGAAGAATTCATCTTAAAAAATGACTTATACGTTAAATTGTTAGCAGTGAGAAGTTGGGATCAGGATGAGGACAAATTAATTATCAACACAAATCTTTATAACACCGATAAAGATGAATGGTTAGACGATTCGAAGTTTTCAGTTAATGGAAAGCCTTCCATACAAACGGCACATAGAAACTTTCTTGAAAAATTAAATATTTCCATAAACAATAAAACAGGATTCCTTGAGATTGATTTCGTCCATGTTTCGCCTAATGTTGCCAAAGAAATATTAGATTTACTTATTTATGAAATAAATGAAAAAACTAGAAGCGAAGAGAAACTTCTTGCTGAAAAAACTATAGTTTTACTTGAAGAAGAGCTAAAAAATGCACAACTACAAGAGATAAGATTTGGAATAAGTAGTTTGATCCAAAATCAATTTGAAAAAATGACTTTTGCTAGAGCCTCCCCAAACTATTTATTTAAAATACTTTCGAAACCTACATCTCCTGAACTTAAATTTCAACCAAGGCGTTCAGTTATATGCATCGTCATTACTTTCTTGGGCGGAGTATTAATTAGCTTTTATGTTTTAGTAATACACTTTTTTAAAAATACTGAAAAGAATAATTCTTAAATTTTTGAATGAAACAAAAAGTTAAAAAAGAAATATCCGTTATTGGCCTCGGGTATGTAGGATTGCCTTTGGCGATTGAATTTGGAAAAAAAAATAAAGTCATAGGATTTGATCTTAATAAGATAAGAATAAAAGAACTAAAAAGAGGGAAAGATAGAACTAAAGAGTGTACTAAGAGACAGATTGATTCATCTAAATATCTCTCATTTACTTGTGAACTTAATGAAATTAAATCTTCTGATATTTATATCCTTACCGTTCCAACACCAGTTGATGACTCTAACCAGCCAGATTTAAGTTTTTTAAAAAATGCTACCTTTTTAGTAGGAAGTATTTTAAAAAAAAATGATTTAGTAATTTTTGAATCAACAGTATATCCAGGAGCAACTGAAGAAATCTGTATTCCTATTTTAGAGAAAGAAAGCGGATTAAAAGGTGGTATAGACTTTTTTTTCGGATATAGTCCAGAAAGAACAAATCCTGGAGATAAAATAAATACTCTTACTAATATTAAAAAAATAACTAGCGGTTGTGACGAAAAAACAGCAAAAAGCGTAGATAGCCTTTATAAATCGATTATTAAAGCAGGAACTTGGGAAGCAAGCAGCATAAAAGTAGCAGAAGCTGCAAAAGTAATCGAAAACTCTCAAAGGGACCTAAATATAGCCTTCATAAATGAATTATCTTTAATCTTTGATCTTCTGAATATTGATACTATCGAAGTTTTAGAAGCTGCAGGATCTAAATGGAACTTTATGGATTTCAGACCGGGGCTTGTCGGAGGTCATTGCATTGGAGTTGATCCGTACTATCTAACTTTCAAAGCAGATCAATTAGGTTATCAGCCTCAGGTAATTCTTTCAGGAAGAAGAATAAATGATGACATGGCAAAAATTACTGCAAAAAAGATTATTAAAAAGATGGTAAAAAACAAAATAAATATTTCAAAAGCTACGATCGCAGTTTTTGGCATAACTTTTAAGGATAATTGTCCAGATATACGTAATAGCAAAATTTTTGATTTAATCGAAGAAATAGAAAATTGGGGTATCAAAGTCAAATTAATAGACCCTTGGGCAGATAAAAAAGAAATAAAACAAAAATATAATAGAAAATTAAGTTCTTCTCTTCCAGATTTAAAAGTAGATTCTATAGTTGTTGCAGTTGGTCATGATCAGTTCAAAAGGATAAGTGCAAAAAAATTGAGAACACTTTGCAGATCAAAAAATCCTGTAATTGGCGATCTGAAATCTATCTATTCAAAAGAAAAATTAAAAGAAGAAGGATTTTCTGTAATACGTTTATAGGTCAAATAAATGTCAAACAAAACGTTGATAATTGCTGAAGCAGGAGTTAATCATAATGGTAAATTATCTATTGCTAGGGAGCTAATAGATATCGCAGCTAGTTGCGGAGCAGACTATGTCAAGTTTCAAACTTTTCAAGCAGATGACTTATTGACAAAGAATGCAAAAAAAGCGAGTTATCAAAAAAAAACAACTTCCAATCAAGAAACACAATATCAATTATTAAAAAGATTAGAACTCTCGGAGGAAATGCACATTGATCTAATATCTCATTGTAAAAAGAGAAAAATAAATTTTCTTTCTACTGGCTTTGATGTTGATAGTGTAAAAATGTTGATGGAGTTCGGTCAGGATTTCATAAAGGTTCCTTCTGGTGAAATAAACAATTTACCTTATTTAAAATTTATTGGTTCACTTAAAAAACCAGTTATTCTTTCATCGGGTATGTCACATATGCAAGAAATAGAAGATGCTTTGGGGATTCTTGAGAAAGCAGGGTGTAACAAAAACAAAATAATTGTCTTACATTGCAATACAGAATATCCCACTCCAAAGCGTGATGTAAATTTAAGAGCTATGTTGAGTATAAGAAAAAAGTTTGGGGTTAAAGTTGGATATTCAGATCACACTTCCGGAATTGAAATTCCAATTGCAGCGGTTGCTTTAGGGGCAAAAGTAATAGAAAAGCATTTTACTATTGATAGAACCTTTGAAGGACCTGATCATAAAGCTAGTTTAGAGCCCCATGAATTATTACAAATGATTAAATCCATAAGAAATATTGAAAATGCATTAGGAGATGGAGTTAAAAAGCCAAGTTCGAGTGAAAATAAAAATATATCTATTGTGCGTAAATCTATTGTTGCTTCAAAAAATATTAAAAAAGGGGAATTATTTACAAATGAAAATTTGACTACTAAGAGACCTGGTACTGGAATTTCGCCAATGATGTGGGACAAGCTTATAGGACAAAAGTCGAAAAAAATTTTTAAAAAAGACCAGCAAATAAAGATATGAAAAAGATATGTGTAGTTACCGGAACAAGAGCTGAATATGGTTTGCTTAAACATTTAATGAAGGGGATTCAAAACTCAAAAAAATTAGAGCTGCAGATTATTGTCACAGGAATGCATTTATCCAAAAAATTTGGTTACACGATTGACGAAATTTTAGAAGACAAATTTAAAATAGATCACAAGGTAGATATAAAACTTGTCAATGACACCTCCTTAAATATTTCAAAATCTATGGGCATTGGGATTGAAAAATTTTCCAGTTGTTTCAAAAAATTAAATCCTGATTTAGTTTTAGTGTTAGGGGACCGATATGAAATTTTTGCTGCTGCAATTTCTGCTATGTTATCAAGAATTCCTATTGCGCACTTACATGGAGGAGAAGCAACTGAAGGATTGATTGACGAGCCAATCAGACATTCTATCTCTAAGATGTCTCACCTCCATTTTGTTGCTTCTGAAGAATATAAAAATAGAGTAATTCAACTCGGCGAAGATCCAAAAAAAGTTTTCAACGTTGGCGCGCTTGGTTTAGATTGTATAAGTAAAGAGGAACTGTATGATCAAAACGATCTTGAAAATATTTTAGATATGTCATTTTGCGACCGAAATTTTCTGGTTACCTTTCATCCAGTAACTCTGGAAAAAAGCTCCTCAAAAAATCAATTTAAAGAAATCTTGAATGCTCTAAAGAAATTTAAAGATTTTGGAGTAATTTTCACAATGCCTAACTCTGATTTAGATGGAGAAATTTTATTTTCAATGATAAAAAACTTTGTAAAAAGCAGATCAAATGCATTTGCTTTTGAATCTTTGGGTCAACAAAAATACTTTTCTTGTTTAAAAATAGTAGACCTTGTAATAGGAAATTCTTCAAGCGGATTAATAGAAGTACCAGCTTTTAAAATCCCTACTATTAACATAGGAGATCGTCAAAGAGGAAGATTAAAAGCTGCATCGGTAATTGATTGTAATCCCTCAGAGAGCGCTATATCGAAATCAATCAAAAAAGGATTATCGCCTTCATTTCGGTCAAGCTTGAAGAAAGTAACCAATCCATATGGAAAAAAGGGTGCAAGTAGCAGGATCGTTTTTGTTCTTGAAAGTGTCAGTTTTAAAAATCTTTTAAAAAAAGAATTTTACAATATATCGTTTTAATGAAAGTTTTATTTATTGGCTCAGTACAATTTTCTGAAAAAATGCTTTTAGAGCTTATTAAATTAAATGCAAATATCGTAGGAGTTTGTACCCTTAAAGAATCAGACGCCAACTCCGATCATTTTGACCTAAGTAAAGTTGCAAAAAAATCCGGTATACCTTTCAAATATACTCCAGACATAAATTCTGATGATAATAAGTCATGGATAAAATCATTGAAACCAGACATAATTTTTTGCTTAGGATGGTCTAAACTTCTTGATAAAAACTTTTTGAAGTTAGCACCGAGAGGGGTTATAGGTTTCCATCCCGCTGCTCTTCCACAAAATAGGGGAAGGCATCCAATAATATGGTCGCTGGTCTTGGGTTTAAAGAGCTCTGCATGTACATTTTTCCAAATGGAAGAAGGAGCCGATACTGGAAATATTCTTTTACAAAAGATTTTTAAGATTTCCGAAAAAGACGATGCTTCTTCCGTCTATCAAAAGATAGAAAAAATTGCAGTGACGCAAATTAAAAATCTTTTTCATCAATTAAAGTCAGATAGTGTCCTGCCTGTAACACAAAACCATTCTCAGTCTAATTCTTGGAGGAAACGCAATAAAGCAGATGGACGGATAGATTGGAGAATGCCTTCAAAAGGAATATATAACTTAGTTAGAGGGTTGTCACATCCTTATCCAGGAGCACATTTTGAATATAAAGATACGAATATAATTTTATGGAGTTGCAAAGTTTTAAGTGACTTTCCTGATAACATAGAGTCAGGAAAAATACTTGGCATTGGTGAGAAGGGTCCAATTATTAAATCCGGAGATGGAGCATTGGAATTGCTTGATTTTGAACCAAAAATAAATTTCGTATTAGGGGAATATTTATGAAGACTTTAATTGTTGCGCCTCATCCCGATGATGAAATATTAGGTTGTGGCGGAACCATTTTGAGAAAAGTTTTTGAAGGCGAAACAGTAGGTTTATTATTTATGACATCCATGATTGAATCAGAGGGTTGGAGTAAAGCTCAAATTAGTACCCGAATTAAAGAATTGTCTGAGATTCAAAAGAAGCTAAAAATAGATAAAAAAAATTTCTTTGAATTGAACTTACCCGCGGCCAAATTAGATACTTTGCCTCTAGGCGAAATAATTGCAAAAACTTTTAAAGTATTTAAATTATTTCAACCTGATGAAGTCTTTTTGCCTCATCCCGGAGACGTTCATAGTGACCATAGAATTTGTTTTGAAGCTTCAATACCTTGTACGAAATGGTTCCGTTTAAACTCGATTAAACGTGTTTACACTTATGAAACTCTATCTGAAACAGATGTCTTACCTAATGAATCTAAGCTTTTTGTGCCAAATACTTTTGTCGATATCAGTAATAATTTGAAAGAAAAAATAAAATTGTTAAAAATATATAAATCCGAAGTACAAAATTTTCCATTTCCAAGAAGTGAAAAAGCTGTTAAATCTTTAGCAGAATATAGAGGGTCTCAATCCGGATTTTCAGCTGCTGAAGCATTCCAATTATTAAAAAGTAAATATTAATGACTTTAAAAAATACTTCCAAGGTTTGGAAAAAAATAATATTACCAGAAGCCTCATCTATATTAGATGCTGCTAAAAACTTAGAAGAAAATGGGGTCCAAATTGTTTTAGTTGTTGATAAAAAAAAATGTTTGGTAGGTACAGTATCGGATGGAGATATTAGAAGAGGTTTACTAGCAGGTTTAGATCTAAATAGTTCAGTTTTAAAAGTCTTGAATAAGAAGCCAAGAGTAGTTCCTGAAGCAGTTACAAGTGACTTAGCTCTAGAAATTATGAAGTCGAATAATTTAAGACAAATACCTATTGTAGATAAATTAAATAAAATCAAAGGAATTCATTTGTGGGATGAAATAACTGTAAAAGAGTCAAGAAGTAACATTATGGTTATTATGGCTGGAGGAAAGGGCAAAAGAATGAGGCCCTTCACCGAATCTTGTCCTAAGCCTATGTTAGAAGTTGCGAACAAACCTATTCTTCAGCATATTATAGAGAAAGCGAAAAATGAGGGTTTTAATAAATTTATTATTTCCATAAATTATCTCGGTCAGATGATAAAAGATTTTTTTGGTTCTGGAGAGAAATTTGGAATAGATATAGAATATCTAGACGAGGACTCTCCTTTAGGAACTGCCGGTTCTTTGTCTTTATTAAAAATAAAACCTAAAGAGCCTTTTTTAGTTGTTAATGGAGATGTTGTAACAGGAGTTCGTTTTAAAAAAATTTTAAAATTCCATGATACGCAAAGTGCTCACGCAACTATGGCAGTAAGTTTACATGAGTGGCGACACCCTTTTGGAGTGGTTCACATGAATGGAATGAACATTACAAAAATTGAAGAAAAGCCTGTTTCTAAAAATTATATTAATGCTGGAGTTTATGTTTTATCGCCAGAAGTATTAAAGTTATTAAAAAAGAATAAATTTTGTGACATGCCAGAACTTTTTGAACGCCTAAAAGTTAACAATTTTTCAACTATTGCCTATCCAGTTCATGAGCAATGGTTAGATGTGGGTAAACCCGATGATTATTACTTAGCAGAAAATTACTTAAAGGAATGAAAAATAATAAAAAGATTCCTGTCCTAAGGTGTTGTTCCAAATGTGGCCTTCCAGAAACTTATGAAACGATCGAGTTTGACGAAAAGAATGTTTGCAACATATGTAGAAGTGCAGAATATAAAAACGAATCTATAGATTGGGTTGAGAGAAAAAAATTATTAGATGCTTTAATTGAGAAACATAGAGGAAAATCAGTTTACGATTGCATTATTCCTTTTTCGGGAGGGAAAGACAGTACATTTCAATTATTTTACTTAGTTAAAGAATACAATATAAAGCCACTAGTGGTTCGTTTTAATCATGGATTCATGAGAGAAACGATTCAGAAGAATAATGAAAGAACTTTCAAAAAACTTGGAGTAGATGTAATAGATTTTACTCCCAATTGGCATACAGTTAAAAAATTAATGTTTGAGTCTTTCAATCGAAAAACTGACTTCTGCTGGCATTGTCACACTGGAATTTATTCTTACCCTTTAAGAGTGGCGCTCCTTCATAAAGTCCCTTTAGTTTTCTGGGGAGAAGCGCAAGCAGATATAACTGGTTACTATGATCACTTGAATGACGAGATTGAATATGAAGACGATAAAAAATTTAATATGTTAAGAACCCTAGGAATTACTGCCGAAGACATGCACGGCATGATTGATAGCCCTGAAGATCCTGTCGATTTAAGAGATTTAATTCCATATACATTTCCTAATGTAAAAGAATTAATTAAATTAGGTTATTGTTCAGTTCCTTTAGGAAGTTTTATTCCATGGGATTATAAAAAAAATACAGAAATAATTAAGCGTGAATTAGGTTGGGAGATTGATGAGCTTGAAGGCGTGCCAACTGAAATAAATCCTCATGGTGAAAAAATTGAATGTTTTATGCAGGGCACTAGAGATTATATTAAGTACATTAAAAGGGGGTATAGTAGGGTTGCTCAAATAAACGCATTTGATGTCAGATCAAACCGTTTATCTTCGAGTGAAGCTAAAAAATTAAGTGAAAAGTATGATGGAAGAAAACCTCCCTCATTAGAAATTTTTCTGGAATATATAGGATTGTCTGAAGAAGAATTTAATAAAATCGTCAAAGGTATGGCTATACCTCCCTACGATCATGATTTTGATGCAAAAGGCGATGCGCCTAGAGTATGGGATTTTGATCAGTGGTATAGAGAAGACAATAGAAAAAAATAATGATCGGCATAGTAGATTATGGGGCTGGAAATTTAGCTTCTGTTCACAATGCCTTTGAAAGAATAGGTGAGCATTCAGAAATATTTGAAGACTCAAAACTAATTGATAAATATGATCGCATAGTTTTGCCAGGAGTTGGGTCATTTTCTAAAGCTATGGATTTGTTAACATCCAAAGGCTGGAAAGAAGCAATACTTAATCATATAAATAATAAAAAACCTTTTCTTGGGATATGTCTTGGCATGCAGATCTTATTTGAATCAGGTGATGAAAATGGTCCTTGCGAAGGTTTTGGAGTGATTAAAGGAAAAGTTAAGCTGTTAACTCCTTCTTCATCTTTAAAAATTCCTCATGTGGGATGGAACAATCTTTTACCTAGTCAAGAACATCCAGTGATGGAAGGTATAAAAGAAAATATTGATTTTTATTTTGTGCATTCTTACAGATGCATACCCGAATCAAAAAAAGTAATCCTCTCTGAGTGTGATTATGGAGGTAAATTTGTATCATCTGTTTCTAAAAATAATGTCATTGGGATGCAATTTCATCCTGAAAAAAGTCAGCCAGTTGGTTTAAAAATTTTAAAAAATTTTTCAAATTGGGATGGTAAATGTTAAAAAAAAGAATAATTCCAGTTTTACTTTTGAAAGATAAAAGAATGGTTAAGGGTAAAAAATTCAAAGATTTTAAAGATACAGGAGAGCCCAAAACAGCCATTAGAATATATAGTGCTCAGGATGCTGATGAACTAGTATTTTTAGATATTGAAAACAATTCATCTTCATTGGGTAATTTAATAGAAATTGTTAAACAAGCCTCTGAGGAGTGTTTTATGCCGCTTGCTGCAGGAGGAGGAATTTCTGATATAAATCAAGTAAGAGAATTGTTAAAAGCAGGAGCTGACAAAATAGTTGTCAACACTTCATGTGTTGAAAATCCATCATTAATCAAAGAAATTTCTGAAGAGTTTGGAGAACAATGTGTAATAGGAAGTATAGATTATAAAATTTCAAACAATTTAAGAGAGGTTTGGATAAAAAGTGGAAAGCTTAATACTAATTTAGACCCTTTGGAGCATGCAAAAAATTTAATTAAGCTTGGAGCCGGTGAAATTTTATTAAATAGTATTGACCGAGATGGAATGATGGAAGGTTATGATCTTGAATATGCGGATAAAGTTTCTAGAGAAATAAACGTGCCTCTCATAGTTTGTGGCGGAGCAGGAAATTACATGCATCTCGCAGATTTGTTAAAAAATACTTCTATATCAGCTGCGGCTTGTGCAAGTTTGTTTCATTTCGGAGATAATAATCCAATTCGCGCAAGGTCTTATTTAAAAAATCTTGATATTCCAATGAGAATGCTTAAATAAAAATGAATAGGATTAAAACTTTACATATTTTTGGAGGAGGAGTTTTTGTAAAAACTGCTGTAAGAAAAGCACATGAAAATGGTTGGAAAGTAGTTTTAAGAACAAGTAAGAGATTTGAAAATGACATAGATGGGTTTAATGACAAAGCACTAGACGTATTTTGTGGTAACAACATTAATAAATTGATGAAAAAGGGGAGAGCTCCTGAAAATGGTGATATAGGTATTTCTTTTAGTGCTCCTTGGATTTTGTCAAAAGAAATAATAGAAATATTTAATGGAAGAATATTCAATTTACATAACCAACCTCTTCCAAAATATAGAGGTGGTGGAGGCGCTTCATGGAACATTTTGATGAATGATCGAAAAGGTGGGAGTTGCATTCACCTTTTAACTTCAAAACTTGATGCAGGAAAAATTTTTTCTAAAACATCTTTTCAATTTCCAAGAAGTTGTAGAACCCCTGAGGATTTCGATAATTTTTCAATAAAAAAAGCGACTAAGATGTTGGATGCATGGCTAGACAATTTTTTTAAGACCGAGTTTCCAGGAAAAGCTATCTTGAATAGAGACGAAGATTCAGAATATTGGCCAAGATTAAATACTGAAACACATGCATGGATTGATTGGACCTGGCCTTTAGGAGATATTGAGTCTTTTATTAACGCTTTTTCTCATCCACACTCTGGAGCTATGACTGAAATAAATGGTACTGATGTAAGAATCTACAAAATAAAATCTTTTAAAAAAAAGAAAAAATTTCATTTGTTTCAAACAGGTCTTATTTTCAAGAAATCAAAAAAAAATATATTTATCGCTCATGGAGAAGGTTATCTTGTCCTAGATACAGATGACTTATACCCAAAAAGTTTAAAACCTAGATTGGGGGATAGATTTTTTACTTCAAGTAAAAAATTAGATAATTCTTTTTCTACCAGAATACAATACACTCCAGACGGAAAGGTTATTAAAGAGATTTAATAATCATCTTTGAAATGATAAAAAAAAATAGAGTTATTGGAATTATTCTGGCAAGAAGAGGCTCTAAGGGGCTTAAAAATAAAAATTCAAGACCTTTGCTAGGTAAGCCACTTTTAACTTATTCAATTGAAGCAGGGAAAAAATCTAAATATATTGATCATCTTATATTGAGCTCTGATTGCGATATATGCATAGAAATTTCGAAAAATTACAAGGTAGATGTGCCTTTCAAAAGGCCAAAAAAACTTTCTGGCGACACCGTGCCTTCAGCGGATGTAATAGAACACGCTGTCACTTTTCTAAAAAAACAAGATCTTGAATTCGATATTATTGTTCTCATTGAACCGACTTCACCTCTTAGAACTTCGGAGGACATAGATAATGCTCTTGAGAAAATGATGAAGACAAATTCAACTTCAATCGTCAGTGTCTCAAAAGTGGAAGATCAGCATCCAGATTTTTGTTTTTTGTTAAAAAATGAGAAGTTAAAAAATTATGCAAAAAGAAATTTTAAGGTCAAAAGAAGACAGGATATAGAAGACATCTTTTTTCTTGAAGGTTCAGTCTATGCCTCATTCATTAATAGTTTTCTTAAAGAAAAATCTTTTTGTCAATCAGATACTGCAGCCTATATAGTTCCAAAATGGAAATCATTTGAGATTGACGATATTTGGGATTTCATTAATATCGAAGCAATAATGAAATTTAATAAAAAAAGTAAAAATGCTAAAAAGAAATAAAAATAATAAAGCTTCAGGAAATTCTTTACATAAAAAAGCAAAGAAATATATCCCAGGCGGAAATTCACTACTTTCAAAACGAAGGGAAATGTTTGCGCCTAATCAATGGCCTGCATATTTTGAAAGTGCAAAAGGAATTACTGTTAAAGATATTTCAGGAAATCTATTTAGAGACTTTAGTCACTTTGCGGTTGGTACCAACTCTCTAGGTTATGGAAATAGTAAAGTTGATAAAGCCGTAAAAAATTGTATTGAGAAAGGGAATATGTCTACTCTCAATCCTCCTGAAGAAGTATTTTTAGCTGAAAAATTAGTAAAAATGCATCCTTGGTCTTCAATGGCTAGATTTGCCAGAACTGGAGGGGAGGCGAATACAATTGCAGTAAGGATCGCTAGAGCTTTTACAAACAAAAGTAAGATAGCATTTTGTGGATATCATGGGTGGCACGACTGGTATCTTTCGGCAAATATTAGAAATAAAAAAAATTTAGATCTTCAACTTTTATCAGGTTTATCTACCAATGGAGTTCCAAAAGAACTTGATTCAACATCTATTCCTTTTTTTGAAGGCGAATTAAATAAACTTGAACACATTTTGAAACAAAAAGATGTTGCAGCAATTAAAATGGAAGTTATGAGATCAAAAAAACCTTCAAAACAATATTTGGAAGATGTTAAATTTCTATCGAAAAAATATAAAAGTCTTTTAATATTTGATGAGTGTACTAGTGGGTTTAGAGAAACTTTTGGAGGTCTTCATTTAAAATATGATGTTAACCCTGACTTAATGATTCTTGGAAAGGCTCTGGGTAACGGATACGCAATTACTTCAGTTTTAGGAAAAGGGGAGATTATGGAGAAATCTCAATCAACTTTTATAAGCTCAACCTTTTTTACTGAAAGAATTGGGTTTGTAGCTGCTCTAGCAACTCTTGATGAAATGGAAAGAGTAAAATCTTGGGAAAAAATTAGTTCTATAGGATCGTTTTTTAAAGCTGGTATTTCAAAATTATTCACTTCTTATGATTTGAAGTTAGAATTAAGTGGAATGGATGCTCTTGTGTCTTATAACGTAAATCACAAAGAATCACGAGAAATTAAAACTTTTATCACGCAAGAAATGCTTAAAAATAATTTTCTTTGTGGAAATTTGTTTTATCCAAGTACTTCACATACAAAAAAGGATATAAAAGATTTTTTTAATTCTCTTGATAAAGTTCTAAGCAAGCTTAAATTAATCTTAGATAAAAATGAAAAAGTTAAGGATCATCTCAAGGGCCCGGTTTCTCATAATTCTTTTGAAAGATTGAATTAATCAGGAAAAGACAAGAAATGACGACGTTAAATAAACTACTAGATATGAAAGGAAGGCTTTGTTTAATTACAGGAGCATCTGGAAGTATTGGATCAGTTCTTTCAGAAACAATTAGTGAGCTTGGTGCTGACTTAATAATTGTGGATAAAGATTTAGGAAAATTAAACAAATTGAAAAAAACTTTAGAAAAGAAATGGAAAAATAATATTTACTCTTACGAATGTGACATTGAATATGAAACTGAAAGAAAAAAATTATTTAGAAAAATTAATGCTAAGTTTTCAAATTTGAACTGCCTAGTTAATAATGCTGCTTTTATAGGATCATCGAAATTGAAAGGGTGGAATGAACCTTTAGAAAAGCAATCTTTGGAAACATGGAGAAGAGCCTTTGAGGTGAACTTAACTGCCGGTTTTCATTTTTGCCAGTTATTTTTTCCTTTATTAAAGATCAGCAAGGGGTCGAATATCATAAACATCTCTTCAATTTATGGTGAGTATGCTCCTGATTGGTCTATATATGAAAATACTTCAATGAATAATCCAGCTGCCTATTCAGTTTCAAAAGCAGGCTTAAATCATCTAACGAAATATCTTGCATCTTATTTTGCGCCGAAAGTAAGAGTAAACACAATATCTCCAGGCGGAATGAAAAGAAATCAAGACAAACAATTTGTCAAAAAGTATAAAAATAAAACTTTGTTAAAAAGAATGTCCAAAGAAGATGACTTAAGGGGCGCTTTAGCTTATTTAGCCACCGATCTCTCTGAATACGTGACAGGAGAAAACCTCAAAGTTGATGGGGGCTGGGGAATTTAAATTTCACAAAGGGAATTTTTATGACAAATGTTGTTTTGGTTGGAGCTGGTAAATTAGGTAGCAGACACCTTCAAGCTATATCTCAGGCTAGATTAAAAAATTTAAAAATTTTTGTAGTCGACTTTAATCCAGAAGCCATAACTAATTCAAAAAAAAGATTAGAAGAAGTTGGAATCAAAAAAAATACGACATCTATTGTTTTTTTAAACAATATCAATGAACTTAACATTACAACTATTGAACTTTTAATTATTGCCACTACTTCTGAAAACAGATTTAACGTTTTAAAAGAAATTTCTAATAATTTTAGTGTTTTAAATCTGATATTAGAAAAATTTTTATTTCAAAAAGAAGAGACTTATTACAAAGCTGAAAAGCTTATAGAAGATTCAAAAATAGAAGCTTGGGTAAATTGTCCAAGAAGACAATGGAAATTTTATATCGATCTGAAAGAGAGATTAAAAAATAATAAAATAAAAAAATTCCAAGTATCTGGAGGAAAATGGAGTATGGCCACTAGCGCTATTCATTTTTTAGATCTTATTTCTTTTTTTGAAAATAAATTTGATTTTAAGATTACAAACGTTGATTTTGGAAATAGGCATTACCCAGCTTATTCTATAATTACAGGCCCACGTGAAAATAAATTTATTGAATTTTTTGGAACTATTGAAGGAGAGTTTAATAATTCATCAAAATTCAAATTTGAATGTTTAGATTTTGAAGAAACTTTTGAGATATTGATAGAAACCGATACTCAAGAGATAAAAATTTATGAAGAACTTGGAAATACTCTTTTTCTCGATAAAAATGAGTCAGGGAAAGTTATTGATGAAGTGAATTTTAGAATGCCATATCAGAGCGAAATAACAAATTTAATATTGGAAGATATTATAAATAATTGTAGTTGTTCTTTAACCTCTTACAAAGAATCAATGCAACTTCATTTGCCCCTTCTAAAAACTTATTTAAATTTTTTGAGTAATCTAGAAGGTAATTCAATAAATGAGTGTCCAATCACATGAAAAAAGACGAAGAAACTTATGATGTATTACTAGTAGGCAGTGGCAACATGGCCATGGAGTACTTAAAAATTCTAAAAGATTTAAAAAAGAAAGTTTTGATAGTCGGTAAAAGTAAAAAAAATGTTAATTTTTTGAAGAATTTATACCCTCAATTTTCTTTCAGGTATGGGGGCGTAAAAGATTTTTTTAAATCATCAGATGTAAAAATCGATTCTGCAATAAATACTGTGAATATTGAACGGCTTTCCGATGTAACTGAGGTTTTACTAAAAAAAAAGGTAAAACACATTTTAGTTGAAAAGCCAGCTGCACTTAATATTTCTCCTCTAAGAAGATTAATGAACCTTTCTAATGAATCAAATTCAAAAATATTCATTGCTTACAATAGAAGATTTTATTCATCTATAAATAAATTATCAAAAGAGATTGTAAAGGATGGAGGAATACAAAGTGTAAATTTCGAATTTACAGAATGGACTCATACTTTTGGCAAACATACTCATGATGTTAATGTTTTAAATAAATGGGTCATTTCTAATTCATCTCATGTTTTGGATACTGTCTTTTATTTAATCGGGAATCCTGAGACACTAAAATGTCAAATAAATGGTCAAAATAAAATTAAATGGCATCCAAGTGGCTCCATCTTTTCCGGATTTGGTATTAGTTCAAAAAATATTCCATTTTCATATCAGGCCAATTGGAACTCTGCGGGCAGATGGGCAATTGAAGTTTTGACAAAAAAAAGAAGATTTTTCTTAAAACCATTAGAAGAGATCTACTTTCAAAACGTTGGTAGTGTTGAGATTAAAGCATTAAAAATAGATAAACGATTAGATACTAAATACAAGCCTGGATTATTTTTACAAACTCAAGCTTTTTTGAATAGAGAACATGTGAAGTTAAAAAATTTAAAAGACCAAATTCACTCACTAAAAACTTACAATAAAATTGCTGGGTATTAATTTTTTTTATAAGAAATGATTAATTTAAAAAATTCATCAAGTTTTTTTTTAATATCTATTCTTTTATTTTTTTCTTTTCCTTTAGCCATTCCTTCATTTGAGTATTCTTTAATTTTCATTCAGTTTTTACTCTTTGTTCCGATTTTTATTTTTTTAAAACTATTTCAAACCAATTTGTTAGGAATATTATTGGTAGTGTTATACCTTTTTTTGCTTTTGCTTATTCCATTTGATATGCCTGGAAGTGTTGTAGGTTGGATGTCAATGTTATGTGTAGGATATTTTTTTGGCGAATATGCAAATCGTGATGGAATACAAACTCTGAAAGAACTTAGAGTTTTTGTATTATCTTCTATCTTGCTTACTTTGTGGATTTTATTTCAGAATTATCAGAATTCTTTTAGCTATGATTTGCTTTCAGACTATTTCGAAGCATCAAGTATTAATACGGTCCCTATATTAATGGTTTGTCTAACAAATTTATTCTGCGTTATATATTTTCACAGTGTTTATTTTAATGAAAAGTATTTATTCGTGAATTTAAAATTTTCAAGAAAGCTTCTGTTTCTGCTATTTCTTACAAGTTCTCTTTCCGTATTTATCTTTGAGTTGAGAAGTGGCATAGGAATATTTTTCCTATGGTCTATAGTTATTTGGAATTCATTTGGCCATAAAAGCCCATTGATAAAATATTTTTTACTTTTTGTTTTGGTAACAATAATTTCTATATTTTATGTTGATATCCTTTTGGATTTAATTTTAAGTTTTCTTGTTCCAGGAAGAGAGAATTTAGCTTCTTTGACTGCGGAGTTGTCTGAAGGAGCTCTTAGATACGATGAAATTATTACATTCTGGGAAGTAGCAGGAGTGTCAAATAAATTAAACTTTCATATTTGGTCAGAAAATTTTAGTGTATCAGGTATGTCTGATTTTGTAGCAGCCTTATTTCCTATCTCATTATTGATCTTTATTCCTTTTATATGGTCTTTTAAAATTATTAAAAAAATTAATAAAAG
>CEOK01183650.1_pt1 | contig 17930 bp, 18 predicted proteins | sample 427001 | NCBI WGS metagenome assembly CEOK01 (sample SAMEA2591108, study PRJEB7988) | marine metagenome | isolation source: saline water (ENVO:00002010), including | reverse complement strand
ATTTAATCAATTTTTTGGACATTTGCAAAGGGATAAGGCGATCGCGTTGCGATCGCCTTATATATGTTGATGATGTTAGTGTTGATTCTTCTGAGTGATGAGTCCCCACTCATTTTTTCCGAAAACTTTTGACAATGTAAAAAGTGTCCCCGGAATATTTACAGAAACTTGAAGACATCCGTCGCTACATTCTCGGTACTTCAACTCAACCTCTTCATTTGCTTGAGGGATTGTGCACGATAAAGAGCCCAAAAGATCATTCTCCATACCTTCTATGCATGTACGTGCATTTTGAGAAAGAACTACTGAATCTATTGGCAATTTTGGATCTTTAGAGAATACGTTAAACATCATTTCCTCCTTTGGTCTGTTTCCACTATTGCACTCCCAATTCATCTTGGCAACCACATATTTGTAAAAGTGTTGGAAACAAGTACAATCACGGTACTTCTATGAAATTTGCAGTTACCCCAAAACTCGGCATTGATCTTGGCACTACGTACACACTCATTTATGTTCCTGGTAAGGGAGTTGTACTGCGCGAGCCATCTGTCGTTGCCATTTCAGAGCAAGAAAACAAGATTCTTGCAGTAGGAGATGAAGCGAAGGAAATGGTGGGACGTACGCCTGACGATATTGTTGCCTATCGCCCAATGAAAGATGGTGTTATTGCAGATTATCGGGTAACCGAAGCCATGTTGCGTTACTACATGCGTAAAGCTACAAGGTGGTGGAGCATATTTCGACCTGATGTTATGATTTCTGTCCCGGCTGGAGTTACTTCAGCTGAACGCCGTGCGGTTATTGAGGCAGCAGTGAAGGCTGGGGCTAAAACTGCACAGGTTGTCAAAGAGCCAATTTTGGCTGCAATCGGCGCAGGTATTCCTATTCATGAAGCACGGGGACATATGATTGTAGACATTGGAGGAGGTACAACTGATGTCGCGGTGATTTCACTTGGTGGCATTGTTGCTTCGACCTCAGTTAAATGTGCAGGAAATAGGATAGATGAAGCTATTACCGCACATATAAAGAAAACATTTAATCTTGCGATTGGTGATAAAAGTGCAGAAGATGTAAAAACTCAGATAGGTTCAGCCATTCCACTGGAGGATGAACTAACAATGACAGTGAAAGGACGTGATTATCTCACAGGACTTCCTCGTTCAGTTGAATTAAGTACAAATGAAATCGTCAAAGCGATTGGGCGTGAACTGCGTGAGATTGTGAAAGCAATTCGCGATGTTTTGCAAGACACACCACCTGAGTTAGCAGCTGACATTATTGATAACGGAATTACAATGTCTGGTGGTTCAAGTCAATTACGTAATTTACCAGAGCTCGTCTATCGTCGTACCGGAGTGAAGGCAACACTTACTGAAGATCCTTTGTATAGTGTTGCAAAAGGAACTGGAATTGCACTACAGCATTTAGATATATACAAAAAGGCGATTCTTTCTAAAAGGTAAGATGTATCCAGGGTACAGTGTATAATACCTGCATGGATTTTTCGAAGATACTCAATAGTACTGACATGCACCATGCGTATCTTTTTGAGGATACCGAGGGAACATTTAGTGGGCTGCAAAAATATGTACGCGACATGAAGGACGCACCAGAGATATATGTCCGTGATTTTGAGTCTCTGGGAATAGACGACAGCAGAGAGCTCATTCATTTGGCAAGTATGCGCTCGGTTGGTACGCAGCTATTTATATTTAGAGCCCGATCGTGTACGAGAGAAGCCCAAAATGCATTACTAAAATTATTTGAAGAACCGCCAGAACATACCCACTTCTTTCTTTGCGTTTCTAATGTGAGCGATATTCTACCTACTGTACGTTCGAGGGTTTTTACTGTTGAATCGCACACACATGAGCACGAAAAGAATTTTTTGGGAAAAGATTTTCTTAAAGCAACGCCCAAAGAGCGTATTTTACTTCTTGAACCGATAGTAAAGGAAAAAGATTCAAAGAGTGCGGCGCTGCTCCTTGACAGTATAGAGTATGAACTCTATACAAACCAAGTACACGTATCATACACTTCGGCAGCGCAGCATATTGTGAACGTACGCAAAGTTATGCAAGACAAAGGAGTATCGCTTAAGGTACTTATGGAAAGTGTTGCATTGGTGACACCACAACTTTCCTAAAAGGCAAAGTATTTGTATACTTAAGAGTATGTACGATTTTAAAACAATTGAACAAAAGATAGTAGAAGCAAAAGAATGGCTTCAAAAAGAATATCAGGGTCTTCGAACGGGACGGGCGACACCAACGTTGCTTGATTCTGTACACATCGAAAGCTACGGATCTCGCGTACCCCTCAATCAGGCAGCAAACATTGGTGTTGAAGATGCACGCACACTTCGCATTATTCCGTGGGACGTTTCTCAAATAAAGGAAATTGAAAAAGCAATTACGAATGCAAACTTTGGCGTTGGTATAGTGACTGATGAAAAAGGGGTGCGAATTTCTTTTCCAGAATTAACTTCAGAACGAAGGGTTTCACTTATTAAAATTGGTAAAGATAAGCTTGAAGATGCTCGACAAAGCCTTCGTGTTGCACGCGAGGACACATGGAATGATATTCAGTCGAAAGAAAAAGATGGAGAGTTAAGTGAAGATGATAAATTTCGCAATAAAGAAGAATTGCAAAAGCGTATTGATGACGCCAATGCATCACTTGAAACACTCTTTAAAAAGAAAGAGACTGAAATTCAACAATAAGGTATGTCATTTATTTTATTTGTTGCGATACTCGTTATCCTTATTGTTGTTCATGAGCTTGGTCATTTTTTGATGGCTAAGTTTTTTGGTATTCGTGTTGAAGAGTTTGGTATTGGATATCCACCTCGTGCTTTTACTATCGGTACATTTGGACACACTACCTACACTATCAATTGGCTACCATTTGGAGGATTTGTTCGCATATTCGGTGAACGACTTGACGAAGAATATACAGATATAGAGCGCAAGCAGGCGTTTATACATGCATCAAAAATAAAACAGGCGGCGGTTCTTTTTGCGGGTATTTTGTTTAATCTCGTGTTTGCTTGGTTCTTATTTACACTCACGCTTTTAATGGGAGCACCAACAGCAGTGGATGAATCAGAAGCAGCCGGGCTTGAGACACGTCTCATTGTAAGTTCTGTTGTCGTCGGCTCACCTGCTGAACGAGCAGGTTTGGTTGTTGGAGATCACATAATCGCAATCAAAACACCTGAGTCTACTCTCGAAACGCTCCTACCAACTCAGGCAGCTGCGTTTATTCAAGAACGCGCGGGTAAGCAAATCACAGTTTCGTACATACGTGATTCTGAAGCTCAGGAGATAGAGAATGTAATAGTAACACCAGCACACGGTGTATTAAGCGACACTCCAGGAACGCCGGCCGTGGGTATTTCTATGGCGCTCGTAGCTGACAAATCACTTTCCTTTTGGCAAGCAATTATAGGAGGATTTACCAGTACTCTCGTTGCATTGAAGACAGTTACTCTCGGCCTGGGAGCCTTTATTGTTTCAGCTGTAACAGGGAATGCTGATTGGGCTCAAATTGCTGGTCCAGTAGGTATTGCTGGATTAATTGGTGAGGCTTCTTCTATTGGAGTTGTGTATTTATTGTACTTTACCGCATTCATTTCTGTGAACCTTGCAGTGATAAATTTGATACCATTACCAGCACTCGATGGTGGACGTTTATTATTTGTATTCATCGAATCGCTAATACGACGACCGATAAACGAAAAGATAGGAACGGTCTTCAATGTTTTGGGATTCACACTACTCATTCTTTTGATGGTAGTCGTGACGTATAACGACATTGCACGGCTTTTTGTTTAGGAGTTTTTCTTGTACTATTAGTTAGTTGAGTACGTAGTTGTATAGTGATTTAAGAATATATATGAAAGAAAAAATAGAGAAAGAATCAAAATCAGAACTTGTTCAAGCCGAGGAACTTACTGCGGGGGATAAGGTCGCTATCATTTTAGGTGACATTGAAGATGATAGCGAAGGCAGTAAGGAAATTGTTGAAGGATTCATTATTAGCAATGAGAATGAGACTTTGACGATTGGGCCAGAGATGACATCATCATGGGGAGATTTGAGATTCATTAAGTACGCTGATATTTTGATTACCGATACGGGGGTTAGAACTATAGAGAGGTTAGATAAGGGTCGGGGGTAAAATTCATACTGGCTGAAGTACAAGGTGTAAACTTCATTTCAGCTATATTTTTTGGTAGTATTGCAACACCATGAATCACACACTTCGTCAGTCGCATCTTTTTACCAAGACACGCAAAGAAGCACCTGCAGACGAAGTTTCACGAAATGCTCAATTACTGATTCGAGCAGGGTACATCCATAAAGAAATGGCGGGAGTATATGCATACCTGCCCTTGGGTATTCGCGTTATTGAAAAACTGAAGGATATTGTACGCGAAGAAATGAACGGTATTGATGGGCAGGAGCTTATTATGACTAGCTTGCAACGTAAGGAGTTGTGGGAAAAGACAGACAGATGGAACGATCAGAATGTTGATGTATGGTTTAAATCGCACTTAGCTACTGGTGGTGAAGTTGGATTCGGTTGGTCACATGAAGAACCTATTGCCGATATGATGCGAAACTATATTTCAAGTTTTAGAGACTTACCCATTTACGTGTATCAATTTCAAACAAAATTGCGTAACGAATTAAGAGCCAAGAGTGGAATTATGCGTGGAAAGGAATTTGTTATGAAAGATATGTATTCGTTTTCACTTGGGAAGGACGACCACGATGTATTCTATGAGAATGCTACGCAGGCATATAAGCGTGTTTTTGATCGAATTGGAATTGGAGAGGACACGTTTGTAACCTTTGCCGCAGGGGGTGCATTTACACAGTTTAGTCATGAATTTCAGACAATTACCGAAGCAGGTGAAGATATTATTTATATAAATCGCGAGAAAAATATTGCTGTCAACGAGGAAGTGTTGAACGATGATACCTTGGCTGATTTGAAAGTAACAAAAGATGAGCTGAAAAAAGTTTCAACAGCTGAAGTGGGAAACATATTTAACTTTGGTACGCACAAGTGTGAAGAGCTTGGTCTTACATTTAAAGATAGCAAAGGGAAGAATGTACCAGTGTGGATGGGTTCATACGGTATCGGAATCACACGCCTCATGGGTGTGTTGGTTGAGAAATTTGCTGATTCAAAAGGATTGGTATGGCCTGATGCTGTTGCACCGTTCGATTATCATGTAATTGTGCTCGATAACGGAAATGAAGAAGTTCGCACAGATTCAGAACGTTTATTTAATGAGATGAAAGTTCGTGGCATGTCAGTCTTATATGATGATCGAGATGCACGCGCTGGGGAAAAATTTGCAGATGCTGATCTCATAGGAATCCCGAAAAGAATTATTGTGAGTGAAAAAACACTTGCCTCAGGTGAATACGAATTGCTCACACGATCTACTGGTGTATCAACATTTATACACGAACAAGAACTTCTAAGCGACTAAATATGTAGAGTATGGATCGCTTAAAGACATTAATTAAAAGTATACGTGACCGATTCTCAAGCCTCGTGTCTGACGATATAGGTATCGACTTAGGTACCGCCAATACGCTCGTCTATGTCAATGGAAGAGGGATTGTCATTAGCGAGCCTTCAATGGTAGCTCTCAATCAGAAAACAAGGCAGGTTGTTGCAGTTGGGGCAGACGCGAAGAAAATGCTTGGGAGAACACCATCGCATATTGTTGCAGTCCAACCACTTATTGATGGGGTAATCTCTGACTTTGAAGTAACTGAAGAAATGCTTAGTTACCTCATCCGTAAAGCGCAAAACGGAAAATCACGGCTATTGGGTCCTCGTGTTGTTGTCGGCGTACCCTCGGGCATCACTTCTGTTGAAGTGCGAGCAGTACAAGATGCGGCGCGCAACGCTGGAGCTCGTCAAGTTTTTATTGTCGAAGAACCAATGGCAGCAGCTATTGGTATTCGACTTCCTGTGCGTGACCCTTCTGGTTCAATGGTTATTGATATTGGCGGCGGAACCACTGACATAGGCATTGTATCTCTTGGTGGTTTAGTGAATGCAAAAAACGTACGCATCGCAGGGGACAAATTAAACGAGGATATTATCAATTACATTAGAAGTGAATTCAAAATACTTATTGGTGCAAAATCTGCAGAAGAATTAAAAATTGCAGTAGCTGCGATATTAGAAGAAGAGACACCAATTGAAGCAACTGTCCGCGGACGCGATCTTGTCACTGGACTACCACGAGAAATTACTATTACCGATGCTGATATACGAGAAGCTATAGCAAGCTCAGTAGATCAGTTGATAGACTCAGTGAAAGAAGTTCTTGAGACAGCACCCCCTGAAGTAGTATCAGATGTTATGCGAAGAGGAATTTATCTTGCTGGAGGAGGTGCGCTTATTCGAGGTCTCGCTGAACTGCTGACAGACCATCTTGGCGTACAGGTATATGTTTCAGACGATCCACTTACTGCTGTTGTTCGTGGTACTGGTATGATACTCGAGGATATAGATGCGTATGAAGAAGCACTTATAACACAAAGCCATGAACTTTCACCTACAGAATAGTCAGCATAATAGCGTTACAAAAAAGAAAGTATTTGTCGTTTTTGTCGTTCTCACCATCGTACTGTTCGGAACCAATTATCTAACACGAGGGAGTGTTGCGGATGTGGTGCGTACACCAGTACGGGCAATATTTAGTATAAACACTATAGTGGACAGTCTAATTGCATCTGTGCAACAAACGTTTGCTCGCACAACAACATTGCAAAAAAATCAGGAGAAATTAAAAGAACGGATCGCTGAGTTAGAATTATACGCACTTAATAATTTAGTACTTGTTGCGGAAAATGAAGAACTTCGAGCCCTATTGGGCGAGGAAAACACCGTACTAGATACTGGAACACTCGCTAATGTTTTGTCTCGAGGTGGCATGTATCCATATGGAACACTTATTATTTCTCGTGGCGTCGATACACAGTACTCAGTTGGTAGTTTAGTTTTTGGCAGGGGAGATATACTTATTGGGAAAATAGAAGAAATTGGAAACACGTATGCTACTGTTCGATTAGTGTCTGCACCGACTGAGAAAACAACCGTTCTCGTTGGCGCTGGCGAACGACTTACTGAACTAACAGTACAAGGTATTGGTAATGGAAATATGGTTGCAGAAGTTGCACGTGATGCTGATATTAAAAGTGGTGATCCGGTTATGTTGGCAAGTAGAGAAACAGTGATTCTAGGAACTGTTCAGGATATCGAGACAAAATCAATAGATGCTTTTCAACGCATTCGTGTTCGCACACCAATAAATCTACATACCGTGCGGTTTGTACGCGTACGCTAATATATGAAGTGCCTTCAAGCATTTTTGGTGGGGATATTCATTTCAGGAGTCATTGGTGGATTGTGGTGGCTGATGCTTGTAGCTGGGCTTTTCACCATTCTTGTCCGCAGATCATATTTCATTCTTAGCATTGGCGTGATCTTAGATTTGTGGTTTTCCTATAATGGCATTCCTGGTTTTTATACAGGATTCTTTCTCGTGATAACTATATTAGTTGAGTACTTTCGTAAGCATTTGTTTTGGACTTCGTAATTCTTAGGAAATAGTTTAATCTAACTATTATATGTTTTGGCTGAAACGAAAAAAATCTTCTAGAATAAAATACTCGAATATTGATCCTGATGAAGTTCTTTTAGACGCTTTTAACCTTCCTTCATTTGATACCAATCAATTTGAAGGAAGAGTTGAAAGGCCCATACAAAGAAACATACCGTTATTTGTTGGGAGTTTTGCAGCACTTATTTTTCTTACATTTTTATTTCAGACTTGGAATTTGCAAATTGTACGAGGTGAAGCGCTTGCCCTTTTATCTCAACAAAATCGGTTAGACCAGGAAGTGCTGTTTGCAGAGCGTGGAGTAATTTTTGATAGATTTGGACGTGAGCTTGCGTGGAACACACCTCCTGAGTTTATAGAAGACCCAAAAACTTACGATATGTTTTCGTTGCGTTCATATACAAAACAGGAAGGATTCGCACATATTCTAGGGTTCGTAGGATATCCTGAGAAGGACTCGAGTGGATTTTGGTGGCGTACAGACTATGTGGGTAAGGCTGGGGTAGAAAGCAGTCTTAACGAGACTTTGAAGGGCGAAAATGGAGTACGTATCATAGAAGTAGATGCTCTTAATAATATTCAATCCCAAAATATCATACGTCCTCCGGTCGATGGTGAAAACGTTGTTCTTAGTATTGACAAAGATGTCCAAGCGGCTCTCTATACAGCAATAAAGGAAGGTGCACAACGTGCAGGTTTCATTGCTGCTTCAAGCGTGATTCTCGATGTAAAAACTGGTGAAGTTGTTGCAATTACGAGCTATCCAGAATATTCGTCACAGGTAATGACAGATGGTGCACCTAAAGAAATTATACAATCGTATACAACTGGCGTAGGCAAACCATTTTTAAATCGCGCGATTACAGGTGAGTACACGCCTGGCTCGATAGTAAAACCATACATAGCAGCAGCTGCACTGTCTGAAGGGCTTGTTACTGCTAATACATCTTTTTTATCAACGGGGGAAATCCGTATACCAAACCCCTACTCCCCAGATAACGATTCTATTTTTCGTGACTGGAAGGCTCATGGATGGGTAAATGTTATTGAAGCATTAGCTGTTTCGTCGAACGTATATTTTTATACGGTTGGCGGCGGTTACGAAGGGCAAGAAGGACTGGGTATCGAAAAACTTGCAGCATACGCAACACGATTTGGTTTCGGACAGCCTACTGGTATTGATTTTGGTTCTGAAGCAATAGGTGTTGTACCAACACCCATGTGGAAGGAAGAGGTATTCGGGAGCAATAATCCATGGCGTTTGGGAAATACATTCCATACTTCAATTGGACAATTTGGTTTTCTTGTCACACCAATACAAGCTGTTCGCTATATAGCAGCTATTGCTAATGGAGGTGAACTTTTGGTACCGCATGTTACAAAAAATGCCGCTATCATACAAAGGTCTGTTGGTATAGACGATCAGTATTTGGAAATTGTGCGAGCTGGGATGCGTAAGGCTGTAGAATCAGGAACTTCTCTAGCTGTGAATGTCCCCGGCATTCGAATTGCTAGTAAAACAGGAACTGCACAACTTGGTGTACGGAATGAATCTATGAATTCTTGGGTCGTTGGTTTTTGGCCCTCTGACAATCCACGTTTTGCATTTGCAACGGTATTAGAAAAAGCACCAGCTGGAACTTTGCAAGGTGCAGCTCCTGCAATGCGCAGTTTCTTTGAATGGTTAGTGAGTGAGCAAGTCGAATATACAAACGGAAATTATCCAAGTAAAGAGATACAAGAGTAACCCTTTTGTTTTTTAATCTGCTCCAGTATACTAACGCCATTATGAATCAGGAAAACGATCAATACGTAACACAGGAGAAGTTTGAAGAACTCACAAAAGAACTCGATCATTTGCGTTCAACACGGCGACGGGAGATTGCGGAACAACTCGAGTATGCACGTTCTCTTGGGGACTTATCAGAAAATGCAGAGTATCAAGAAGCGCGAGAATTACAAGGTGCAACTGAAGGTAGAATTAAGCAACTTGAATCTATACTTACAACAGCTCAAATTTTGGATAAATCTTCAAAAAGTAACGAGATTCACATAGGTTCAAAAGTAACCATTGTTAAAGTTGGTGAAAAAGATGAGAGGGAATACGAAATTGTTGGATCAGTCGAGGCGAACATGCGTGAACGCAAAATATCTCATATGTCACCACTGGGGATGGCGATGGTTGGTAAGAAAAAAGGAGACTCGTTTGATTTAGAAACACCCAACGGTATTGCTAAGTACAAAATCATAAAGATTTCCTAAAGCATCAAAAACATCTCCCGCAGGATTTTTTAGAGTTCTATTGCTGTATATTTGTTTTTAAGTAGAATGATGTGCATATGTCATCAATAGAAGAGATACGAGAGGAACGACTTAGAAAAATAAAGGTACTTGAGGAAAAAGGAATATCTGCATATTCAGATATGTCACTTAGAGATAGTACTATCAAATCTTTTCTAAATAAGTTTAGTGAGTTAGAAAATGAAGGGGTTAATGTAATTCTTGCAGGAAGAGTGATGACACTACGTCAGCATGGAGGGCTGGTCTTTCTAGATTTGTTCGATGGGACTGCTCGAGTCCAGATCATGCTCAAAAAGGAGGATTTAGGAAAGGAATCATTTGAATTATTTAACGATGTTATCGATACTGGCGATTTTGTTGAATTTACTGGAATTGCTTTCACAACTAAACGAGGGGCTCAGAGTTTGCAGGCAAGTAGTTGGGCTATACTCACAAAAAGTCTTCAACAAATTCCCGATGAATGGTATGGAATCAAGGATGAGGACGATAGGTTTAGAAAGCGTTACTTAGATATATTACTTAATGAAGAGGTTTCTCAAATAGTTAAATTGCGCTCGAAATTTTGGAATACCATGCGCTCTTTTCTTCTTGAGCGAGACTTCATTGAAGTGGATACTCCGGTACTTGAGAATACAACAGGAGGAGCTGAGGCACGTCCATTTGTAACACACCACAATGCATTAGATATTGATGTATATCTGCGGATATCTGCAGGAGAACTTTGGCAAAAAAGATTAATGGTTGCAGGTATCCCGAAGACTTTTGAAATTGGTCGCATTTTTAGAAATGAAGGAATGTCGAATGAACATTTGCAAGACTACGCACAACTAGAATTTTATTCTGCATACACAAGTTTTTCTGAAGGTATGAAGATGGTACAGGAATTGTATCGAAAGATAGTTCTAGATGTATTTGGAACTAGCGAATTTGAGATTAAAGGTCACAAAATAGATTTTGCAAAAAAATGGGCAGTGTATGATTTCAGCGAAATAATAACAGAGCGCTTTGGCATTGATCCTCGTACTGAAATTTCAAGTAAGACAGGGGAGAGGATTACAGAAACGGAGTTAAAAGAAATATGCGCCATTGCAGGAGTAACTTGCGAAGGCGATGCATTTAACATAACCAGAACTATAGATATTTTGTGGAAATCTATTCGTAAAGAATTCATAGGTCCAGGATTCCTCATAGGGGTGCCTGTTTCTATGGAACCATTAGCGAAGCGTTCAAAAGAGAACTCTGATGTCGTGGAGAGGTTTCAGGTTATTCTTGCAGGTAGTGAGATGGGCAAGGGCTTTAATGAATTAAACGACCCATTAGATCAGAACCAAAGATTTGAACAGCAGCAGAAGATGCGAGAGGCAGGAGATGATGAAGCACAAATGGCAGATTCAGATTATGTTGAGGCACTTGAATACGGCATGCCCCCAACCTTTGGGTTCGGTGTATCGGAAAGATTATTGAGCTTCCTGCTAGATAAGAATATTAGAGAAACACAATTGTTTCCTTTGATGAAACCAAGAGATAAAAACTAGAAGGAAGCATACGAAAAAACCGGCTGCATGTGTAGCCGGTTTTTTCGTATGTACTTAATGTGGATAAGTAACAACATAGAGTGGAACAAAGTGTAGTAAAATATGATGGAAGTGGGAAAGAGTGGGAAATAGGAAATTATATAAACTTTATGCTTCTCGGCGAATATACACATACACTCGACGATAAGAAACGGCTCATGTTGCCTAAGAAGTTTAAAGATACTCTCGGAAAGAAATTAGTAATAACTCGAGGGCTCGATAATTGCTTATTTGTTTACTCCGATAAGGAATGGGCCAGCATTGCAAAGCGTCTACGAGAACTCAGTTTTGCTCAAGCTGATACCAGAGGATTTAACCGTTTTATGTTCTCCGGAGCTGCTGAGGTAACACTCGATAGCACAGGAAGAATATTGGTTCCAGAGCATCTTAAAAAGTTTGCTGCACTCAAGACTAAAGTTGTTTTGGCTGGGGTGTCAGATAGGGTCGAAATTTGGGATGAAAAGCGATGGGCAGCGTACCAAGAAAGAATTGAAAAGCAGGGAGACGCCATGGCAGAGAAGTTGGGCGAAATAGGAGTTTTATAAGGTAATTAAGTAAGACATACATACTCGAAGTTGTTTACATCGAGTTGCTGGAGGATTTTCCATAGTCATGCGCACTCAAAATTATGCAATCCTCCAGCGGCTCGACGTCGACAAACACAATCACCCGACACGTACCTGTTCTTTTACAAGAAGTACTCGAAGTACTTAATATACAAGAGGATGATGTAGTGCTTGATGCCACGCTCGGTGGTGGTGGGCACGCAAAAGCATTTACGCAACATCTTGGGAAATCTGGTCATTTGATTGGGTTTGATGTTGATAGTGGTGCTTTGGCCCGAGCACGAGGACAGCTCTCGGATGTTAAGCCACAAGTTACGTTAATTCACGATAACTTCCGAAGTGTTTCTGCGAAGTTATCAGAGTATGGAATTCAGGGAATTGACAAAGCACTTTTCGATCTTGGTTGGAGTAGTGATCAGTTAGAGGTTTCAGGACGAGGCTTCAGCTTTGAGCGTGAAGAACTGCTCCAGATGACTCTCAGCGATTCTGTAACCGAAGAGACACTTACGGCACTGGAAATCATAAATACGTGGCAAGAGGAAAGTATTGCGGACATTCTCTATGGTTGGGGAGGTGAACGCTTTTCACGTCGCATTGCACGAGCAATCGTTGCAGCGAGAAAAGAATCGCCAATAGAAACAACTTCGCAGCTTGTGGAAATTGTTACTCGGGCAGTCCCAGCAGCACAGCGTCGTGGAAAGAGAAATCCAGCGACAAAAACATTTCAAGCACTTCGAATAGCAGTGAATGATGAATTGGGAGCACTTAAAGACACACTTCAAGCGCTCCCACACATTATTCATGACAGGGCAGTGGTTGCATTTCTAACATTCCACAGTCTTGAGGATAAAGTAGTAAAGGAGACGTTCCGTACTTGGGCCAAAGAAGGTATCGGATCAATGGTTACAAAGAAGCCAATTTCTCCAAGTGCATTAGAAGTTAGACAAAATCCGCGCTCACGTAGCGCAAAACTTCGAGCATTTACATTCACACACTATGCAAAAGATAATTAGTAAAAAGAAAATACGAACAGTAGCAGCAGTGTTGTATGTTGTAGAACAACGAGCAGTGACATTATTATTGGTCGCGTTAGTCATTCTTGTATTTTCATATATATATTTTCTTGGAAGTGCGGTGGTATATGTGGTGGAGAGAAAAGAGGTACAACGAACAATAGCAAATGTAAGTTCACGTATCGCTACGTTAGAGGTGGAGTACTTTAAACAGAAAAGTATCGTTACAGAAAGTCTTGCTGAAGAAATGGACTTCAAACCTATTGCACAAAAAGATTTTGTAGATAGAACAAGATATCTTGGCCGTGCAGGTGTACAATAGCGTGTACAATGGCGACTACACAAAATAGAAATAATTTTAAAATGAGAACCCGTGTCATTCTAGGCGCGGTTCTTTTTGTTGCTATCCTTCTTGTTATACGGTTATATTTTTTACAAATAGTACACGGCAGCAAATATCGGATAGAGGCAAGTGATCAATATGTGAGTACTTCTGCGGGATTCTATGACAGGGGGGATATCTTCTTTGTTGGAAAGAATAATTTGCAGGTACGAGGAGCGACTATAAAAACCGGCTTTCTTCTTGCTATAAAACCAATCGATATTGTCGATGCCGAGCAAGTGTATTCAGTGCTTGAGCCTTACCTCAAAATAGATAAGGAAACTTTTATGATGAGGGCCACAAAGGACGACGACCCGTATGAAGAGGTAGCATCACGTTTAAATGAATCCTCGGCTGCAGCAATACGAGCAGAAAATTTGGACGGAGTATTATTACTTCCCGATCGTTGGCGCTATTACCCAAGTGGTTCTCTCGCAGCTCACATACTTGGTTTTGTAGCATATGATGGGGCAGAACTAAATGGACGGTATGGTCTTGAGAGGTATTTCGACGATGTGCTTGCGCGTGGATCAGCTAGTTTGTATATAAATTTTTTTGCTGAACTCTTTACAAACATTCGGGATATAGTATTTGTCCCAGTAAATAAGCGGGAAGGAGATATCATTACAACTCTTGAACCAGAAGTGCAAGTACAACTTGAACGTGTTCTCGCACGAATGAAAGAGAAATGGAATTCACAGTTTACTGCAGGAATTGTCATTGACCCACAAACTGGTGCAGTGCGCGCACTCGCAGTAAATCCTACCTTTGATTTAAATAATTTTGGAAACGCAGAAACCGCTGATTTTGCAAATCCACTCATTGAGCGCGTGTATGAAATGGGTTCTATTATGAAGCCGCTTACGTTAGCTGCTGGGCTTGATTCGGGCGCTGTGACACCTGAGAGTACTTACAATGATAGTGGATCAATAGACTTAGACACATATACTATTTCGAACTTTGATGGCCGGGCACGCGGTATAGTAAAAATGCAAGAAATTCTTTCACAATCATTAAACACTGGTGTAGCTTATATTGTTAATAAAATGGGGAAGGATGAGTTCAGACGATATATGTACCGTTATGGGGTTAATGAAGAAACAGGTATTGATTTGCCTAATGAAGCCAATAATCTGACTGAGAATTTAAATAGCCCGCGTGACGTTGAGTATGCAACTGCTAGCTTTGGACAGGGGATAGCTCTAACTCCAATTACTATGGTCCGTGCACTTTCTATTTTGCCGGATGGGTATATTGAACAACCGTACATAGTATCCGCTATACAACCAACGAGTGGACTGAGGCACAATATAGATTATTCTGACACACGTGAGCAAATTTTGGATCCTGAAACAACAGAGGAGATAACTCGTATGCTCGTGAAAGTATTTGATGAAGCACTGTTGGGAGGAGATCTAAAAAACGAACGCTATAGTATCGCAGCAAAAACAGGAACTGCACAAATTCCCTCACCTGATGGTGGATATTATGATGATAGATATCTTCATTCATTTTTTGGTTACTTCCCAGCATTTGATGCGAAGTATTTGGTTTTTCTTATGAATGTAGAACCACAAGGAGCACAATATGCATCACAAACGCTCGCCGAGCCGTTTATGGAGATGACCAATTTTCTCATTAATTACTACGATATCCCACCTGATAGATAAGGTTTCAAACAGTCCAATACTCATGCTATGCTATACAAATCTTATGAGTGGCATAAAAACAACAGTACGAAATATAGTCGTGTTTATTATCACATGGGAAGCACACATGACGCTCAAGAAGTATAAACCACAGATTATTGCTATTACTGGAAGTGTGGGGAAAACAGGTACAAAGGACGCAATTTATGCAGGGCTTGAAGGTTCTCTTTTTGTGCGTAAAAGTAAAAAAACACTCAATAGCGAGATAGGGGTACCGCTGACAATTCTTGGTTGCGATAGTGGTTGGAATAACCCAGTAAAATGGTCGAAGAATATTCTAGAGGGGCTTGCACTTATTTTCCTCAAGAATCATTATCCAAAATGGCTTGTGCTCGAAGTTGGTGTTGACCGTCCAGGAGACATAGCACATCTCACAAAATGGTTGAAACCTGATATTGCAATAATTACTGCATTACCCGATGTTCCGACTCATGTAGAAAACTTTAAAGACCCGCAGGATGTTGCTCGCGAAAAGCGACTTCTTGCGGAGGCATTGAAACCAGAAGGCACTTTGATTTTAGGTGGAGATGATAAACGAACCGCATCTTTGAAAAAAGATTTTTCACAAATAAATACCGTTACGTACGGTATTGAATCTCATAATGACATTGTAGGCTCACACATATCAATTTCCTATGACGAACAAGGACATCCTAACGGCATGCAGTTTAAAGTTGATGAAAATGGTTCTAGTATTCCTATAAAAATTGCAGGACGCATTGGGCAGCAGCAAGTGTATCCAGTTCTTGCTGCATTTGCTGTCGCCAGAGCAATAGGATTACCACCACTTTCTATTACGAAAGGGATCGAGGATTCAAGAGCATCGCGTGGGAGGATGCGGGTTCTCGAGGGATACAATAATACGACAATAATAGATGATTCATATAATTCGTCACCCACCGCACTACGAGCTGCTCTTTTGACACTCAAGAAAATTGGAACACAGGGTAAAAAGATTGCCGTACTTGGCGATATGCTCGAACTTGGTCGATTTAGTGCAGATGCTCACAAGAAAGTTGGTGTGCAAGTTGCAGGTATTGCCGACGTACTTATCACTGTTGGTGTTCGTGCAAAAACTATTGCCCAATCAGCACGCGAAGCTGGTTTTGATATCGAATGTATACAAGAATTTGATGTTGGAGATGCGAAAGAAGCCGGTGCAGTAGTGCGAGCAATGCTTGAGCCTCATGATGTGGTACTTGTGAAAGGTTCGCAAACAGGCATTCGTCTTGAAAAAGCTGTGAAAGAGATGCTTAAGGAACCACAACGAGCAAAGGAGTTGCTAGTGCGCCAGGAAGACGAATGGTTTGGACGGTAACTGGAAGAAAACACTACATCGTGTACAATTGTGCTTCTAGACGGCTCCATCGTCTAACGGCTAGGACACAGGATTCTCATTCCTGCAATCGGGGTTCGATTCCCCGTGGAGTCACCAATTGAAACTTCTTCGGAATCTTAAAAAGGATATGTCACGCGACAAATTGTTGAAATAACATTATGAAAAGTAAAATTATCATTGGTACACGAGGGAGTGAGTTAGCGCTTAGACAAGCTGAAATTGTTCGCCATGCGATAGAAAAATATCAGCCCAATGTAGCTATCGAGATTAAGATTATAAAAACTGAAGGTGACTCTAATCAAAACCCTATCCCTCTCTATACCGTAGGCAAGGGCTGGTTTACTAAAGAGATAGAAAAAGAATTGCTTGCACAGACTATTGATCTAGCAGCACATAGTCTCAAGGATCTTCCAGAAGTTCTTCCGCCAGGTCTTTGCATAAGTGCATATTTAGACCGTGAGGATTCACGAGATGTACTTGTAAGCAAAGAAAATAAGACACTTGGCGAGTTAGCTAAGGGAGCAATTGTTGGTACTGACAGTATTCGTCGGAAAGTGCAGATTCTTGCACTTCGAGATGATCTTGTGGTTGAGAGTATCCGAGGGAACGTCCTCACCCGAATAGAAAAGCTTGATGCTGGAATGTATGATGCGGTGGTGCTTGCGTACGCTGGCATTAAACGATTGGGTATAGAAGATCGCATAAATCAGTACTTTTCTTCAAATGAAGTAATGCCGGCTCCTGGCCAGGGGATTCTTGTTATCGAAACACGAGAGGGCGACACAACGCTTAATACACTTATGCAAGAGATTGGTAACAGTGAAGCAACATATGCTGCCATCGCTGAACGGTCTTTTTCTCATGCGCTTGGTGGTGGATGTAAAATGCCAGTTGGAGCGTGTGCGAAACTTAAAGGTGACACACTCATTCTCGAAGGTATGTTTGCAGACGAAAGTGGTACGCTACGCTATGACACGATTGAAGGCCAAGTCTCTGAAGCAAAAGAACTTGGTATACGCCTAGCTCAAAAAATAAGAACGTAGTTTGTATGAAAAAAGAGAATGTCACACAGGTTATTCTAACCGGCGAAGAAAAAGCTATACAAGACCTCAAAAAGAAGATGCTATTTTTAAATGTTCAAATTAATCTCATACCCACTATTGAATTTAAAAAGTGCACCCTAAATAAATCTGAGCAACAGGCACTGACGCAACTCCCCTCATACGATTATCTTTTTTTCACCAGTGTCAGAGCGGTAGAATATTTTATTGATGCACTTACCGAACAACAGATAGACCGAAAAAAGATTACTTTTCCGCCCGCTGTTGCGGTTGGTCCTATGACGGCGCGTGCTTGTGAGGACGTAGGACTCTCGGTTGT
>CEOK01023329.1_pt1 | contig 18102 bp, 17 predicted proteins | sample 427001 | NCBI WGS metagenome assembly CEOK01 (sample SAMEA2591108, study PRJEB7988) | marine metagenome | isolation source: saline water (ENVO:00002010), including | reverse complement strand
GAGCAATAACTCATTGCCCACATTAAGAATTTCAACTTTTTGCTTAGATGACATTCGAATAAACTTAGAATTATTTTGTTAAATGCAATTAATTCACTAAATTAATTCCAGAATAAATGCTTATTCGAATGACCTCCCAAAGATCAAATCAATTTAAAGAAAAACTGCGTAACACACCAAATAAGCCTGGAGTGTATTTGATGCATGATGCATTTGGACAAACGCTCTATGTCGGCAAAGCAAAAAATTTAAAAAAACGAATCTCAAGTTATTTTCAATCTTCTCGGAAACGGCATCTGGCCCAACCAAAGATTAAAGCCATGATTGAGATTGTCCACGATATCGACTACCTATGTGTCGATTCTGAGTCTGAAGCTTTAATTCTAGAAAGCCAATTAATTAAAAAATATAAGCCAAAATACAATACGAGCTTAAAGGACGACAAACGCTTTCTACTCGTCCAGATTAATCCTAAAGAAGCACTTCCAAGGTTTCGTCTCACTAGAAATAAAACCTATCGCTACTACCGCTATTATGGACCTTTCCCTCATTCTGGCTCTCTTAGAAAAACCCTGAACTTAATGAAAAAAAAGTTTGGAATCCTTTTGCACGATGCTTCCCCCAAGAAAATAGATGAGCAAAATTGGAGGCTCTTTGATGATATTCGTGCTGAAATTAATGAATTGCCTAATATCGTAACTGAAGATGCCTACAGGGAACGAGTACAGAAGGCTTGTGCTTTTTTAGAGGGGAAAACAGAGGAAATCATTAAAGACTTACACACGCAGATGATGCTTCATTCAGAAAAGCAGAACTTTGAAAAAGCGGGCGATTGTCGAGACCGCATAATAGCGATCCAACAGACCTCCAGACGCACAAGGAAGTTTGAAAGGAACTTAATTGGATTAATCTCAGAAAATGAAAGCTTAGAATGTTTAAAAGAGGCTTTAGACCTAAAAGCTATACCTAAAATAATAGAATGCTTTGATATTTCACATATATCCGGGAGCTTCTGTGTCGCTTCAATGGTTCGATTTACCAACGGCAAACCAGACAAAAAAAATTATAGAAGGTATAAAATTCAATCATTTACTGGAAATGACGATTTTAAAGCGATGGAAGAGGTTGTCTCTAGGCGCTATAAACGATTAGTAAAAGAAGCAAAATCACTCCCAGACTTAATTGTCATAGATGGCGGTATCGGCCAAGTGCACGCCTCTATAAAAGCTCTACTAAAGGAAGGAATAGAACCTCCTTTTTTAATTGGATTAGCAAAGAAGAAAGAAACCATAGTCTTTTCAAATGGCAAAGATCCGCTCAATCTCCCATACAGAAACCCGGCATTAAGACTACTAAGACATCTCCGAGATGAAGCTCATTATTTTGCCAATAATTTCAACGCCGATCTGAGAAGCAAAAAAATCAAGGAGTCGATCCTAGATCAGTTTAAAGGGCTCGGGATAGTTCGAAAAAATAAACTCATCAACCATTTTGGTTCTATTGATAAAATAAAAAAAGCTAAGACAGAGGAACTAACAGAAATTGACGGCATTGGAGAAAAAACGGCATCCGCCCTACTTCAATTTCTGAATAATGAAAATTTAACTTAGTCTTCAGACGATAGGACTCCAAACCTTTTTGTCTCCACACTGATTCCCTCTCCTTGAAAAATAATTTCAGGATAACGCTCGCCATCATAATATACTAAGCGTGGGATTGGATTTTTTGGACCCACTAGCTCATACAGAGAAACTTGAAGCACCTCATTCTCTTCAAAATAGCTGTCAGAATAATGCTTTAATAATTTTATATTTTTTTTAATCCTAATTTCAATTCGTGCGTCCTTTAGATGTGATACAATAGGGACTGAAACAGCAAGCACTATAAAAAAAGCTACTATAAGAATAATCGCTTCAACAAAGGTATAAGCTGAAGTATACGGTTTTTTGTACATAATTTTGAGCATTAAATTTCTAAACTTCTACAACAAATCGAAATCCAATTAACCGACTTCGTTCGTCTTTTTTACCTTTTCTTATAGGAACTGAATAGATGATTTGATTACTGTCAGAAAAATGACCACCGATATGATTGACTGCATCATTTAAAAAAACGGTATCACTGTAAAGCCACTCGCTAACATTTCCCAACAAATCAAAATAACTGCTAGATAAAGGTTCCTTTTGCGCAACCTCCAAAAGTCCTTTCAGACCTCTTGAAGAGACAGCATACTCTTCAACCTTAATATACCTTAAGCGACCTATAGCCTTTCTAAACTCATACTCCTTAGGAAGCCGCACGACATACCCTAAAATCCATGAAAGTCTTTTACAAAATTCATTTGCTTCGACCCAACTAACCGATTCCACCGGCATTAAATCTCCTTTGCTTCGACTTGGATTTACTCCCATTATCGTTGTGTATAAAGCTTGAGTCACTTCTGTATCAAGCATCATAAAAGCCTCTTCTGGAATTGGAAGTAATTTGGCGTAGATACGAGAATGGATTAACTCTAAATCATTTCTAATTAAATTCAGATACTTAATTTTTAGCTCAATCTGATCATCATAATAAGAACTCTTGGGGAATTCTTCATTCATACTCAAAACCATGTCTGTTGCTCTAATAATTTTCTCTTTTGCGACTAGGGTATTTCGAGCTTTTAAACTCTCATTAATTTCAATATTTATAGCGCTGATAGCTTCCGACAAAAAGAAACTTTCGGCCGTCTGAGATTTCCGAATGAGATTGTGAATCATATTCTCAGAAGCATAACGGCTTAAGGGGTAATTTTTATTTAATTTCCTTTGCATAGCTAATGCTTGATCAAATCCATCTGTTGCTTTCAAATAGTTTCCTTCAGAGACCAACTGATCGGACTCTTGAATGAGTTTCATTATAGCCCTGTAATCGGGTTCACTTTTTAAATCTATATAACGATTTTTTAACTCTACGAGTCTTCTGCTATCCGCAACTTTAGAGCTACGATATTCAGAATTCAAAATTGACTGTAAATCAATAGCTTCTTGGATTATTTCAGCTGCTGCTGCCAGTTCCCCTGCCTCAACCAAATCATCTGACTTTGCAATAAGCTTCGTAAGCTCTTTATAAATGGGATAGGCTTCCAGATACTTTAATTCCCGATTGAGTTGAGTTAAACGATTAAAATTTTTATATGAACTAAGCGGATATTGTTCATTAATGGTTAACTGACTTTCAATTGCTTTTGACAAATGAATTCGGGCACTTTCGAAATCCCCTAGCTCATAAAACTGTTTGCTTTCTCTTTCGCTAACGATTGTGATTTGATAATACGGTTCCGATTTAGTTTGATCGAAGCGTTCCCTCAGCCGAACCAGTCGCTCCTCTGCTGTTTGATTAAAATAGGGCAATGATTTTAGATATTCTTCCTGAAAAAGGATAGCCTGAAAGAGTAATTCATAGTCGTCTTCCGATACCTGATCTAGTGCATATAATTCGTCAAAAGCACCTTCCAGCTTCATGCTTTTTTCTTTTAATACTTTAGACTCTTCCGGGCTGACCAATCGAGTGTCTAAGCTTTCATAATCAATCGACTTAGGTCCTGTCATGATCAGCAAAGTAAAAAACCCAACTAAACTAGCCGGTATGAATAAAAAAAATATCACCTTATGAACTGTCATTTGCATAATACTAACAGCTATACTTTGTACACTAACTGGCAGCAATCAATTTGAAAATGCTGAATATTAAAAACACTTATTGCACAGTGACAAAAGAATGTTTTAAGTAACTTTAATATGTTTGAAAACATTAGTATAATAGGCCCTGGATTATTAGGCGGCTCAATTGCAATGGCTATCAGAGAGAAAAACCTCTCAAAGCAAATACACATTTGGGCAAGAAGCGAAGCGAGCAGAATGAAATGTTCTGAACAAGATTGGTGTGACCTAGCCCATGATACCTTATCTGATGCAGTAAAAGAAAGTGATTTAATCCTGTTATGCGTTCCAGTAGATAAAATAATACCCATGTTTTCAAAAATTATTAACGAACTAAAGCCTGATGCCATTGTCACAGATGTAGGGAGCGTTAAAGAGTCCATCTGTGAAGAAGCAAACAAAATATGCATGGGTAAAACAGTTCATTTCATAGGCTCTCACCCAATGGCAGGTTCAGAAAAGCAAGGGATGGATAATGCTTCTGCTAAACTGCTTCAAAATGCTTCCTGTATTTTAACTCCAAGTAAGGATTGTTCTAATATAGCTTTAGCAAAACTAGAACAATTTTGGAATGCCTTAGGAATGAAAGTGAGTTGTTTAGGTGCAGCTCAACATGACGCCCTAGTAGCAAAAATCAGCCACCTTCCTCATGTATTAGCTTCTGCGCTGTGCACTTCTTTCGGAGACTTAGGTTTAGACGATTTTAAACATGCAGGCGGAGGCCTAAAAGATACCACGCGCATTGCAGGCGGAAGCCCTGAAATTTGGGAATCCATCCTTTTACAAAACGCTACTGAAATAATAGATGCTATAGATCAGCTTGAAAGGGAAATAAAACGATTTAAAACACATATACAAAACAAGGATTCAAAGAGTATTCACGAAGCTCTGAAAGACGGTCAGTCCATCAGAAAAAAAATTGAAGAGGCTCAACAATAGAAACTGATTTATGGAAGAGGAATCTTTAATGATACGCCCTTTTAAAAAGCCCTTAAAAAGCACATTAAAGCTGCCAGGGTCAAAAAGCATTACCAATCGTGCTTTAATTTTAGGAGCCTTAGCAAATGGCCCTATAGTTTTAGAGGGTGCCTTATTCAGCAGAGATACTCTAATAATGATTGAGGCGCTAAAAGCACTTGGATTTGAGGTTGAAGAAAATCATGCCGATTCAAAACTTCGGATCGTTGGTCTTTCTAGTCGCATCCCCAATAAAATGGCATCGATTCATGTGGGAAATGCTGGAACTGCAGCGCGCTTTTTAACCGCATTCTTAGGACTGCAAAAAGGGGGAACCTATGAACTAGATGGAGACCCACAGATGTATGATCGCCCGATTCAAGGTTTATTAGACGCATTAGAAACCTTAGGCGCAGCCAAATTTATCTTTCACAAAAAACCGGGGCATTTCCCTTTTCGAATGACCACAAATGGAATTTCTCGGAATTTTGCTCAAGTAGACGCATCCGCTAGTAGCCAAATATTATCAGCATTACTACTCGTACTTCCATCTGCTGGAGCCGACCTAAAACTCCATTGTCCGAATGTACGACCTGCTTATGTTTCCGTCACTGAAGCAACGAAAAAAGGATTTGGAATCCAAACGACACACGAGGATTCGGGAACTTATTTCATAAAAAGTGAAGCATACAAAACCCCAGAAACAGGAACTTATGTGATTGAGCCAGATCTTTCTGCCGCCAGCTATTTCCTTGCATTATCTCTCTTACACGGAGGTCAACTAGACATACAAAACATTCCAAAAGAACTCATACAAGGTGATGCTCAGTTTGCAAATATCCTCAAACAACACGGACTCATCGTTGACTCAATAAATCAAAATTGGCGTGTACAAAGAAACCGTAAGCCGAATGTGAGCTCCATACATCGAGAGCTAAACTTTAATCTTTTTTCGGACACCTTTCTCACCTACGCAGCAATCACTCCAATCATTAACGAAACCGCTCTCATTACTGGGATCGGCCATACCCGTCTTCAAGAGACTGATCGTGTTGCCGCTATGGCCAAGGAACTAAAAAAGTTAGGGCAACAAGTCAAAGAGACGGAAAGCTCCCTAGAGATAACCTCCGACATAACTGCTCTTAAGAGCCTTGCTCAAGAGGCGCGAGCATCGAATACTACCATTAAAATTGACACCTACGAAGACCATCGATTTGCAATGAGTTTTGCGATCTTAGGCACTTATGATTTATTAGAGGACGGCAAGCCGTGGCTATCGATTAAAGATCCTAACTGTTGCGGAAAAACATTTCCTGATTTTTTTAAAACTTTAGAACTGTTAAGAAATGAATCCGAACGCTAAACAGCCTTTTAAAATCATTACTATAGATGGTGCAGCGGCGACCGGCAAGTCGACAACAGCCAATGCCATAGCAAAAGAACTGGGATTTCTTCATGTTGATACCGGCTCACATTTTCGAATTTTATGCCATCACTTAATACAAAAAAAGATCACACCAAAAGATCCAAATTCCTCTTTAGAAACTATACTGCGCTCGGTGCCTATTGATACTGAAATAATCGAAGGAAGTGCTATTTTGAAAATAGGACAGGAATTACTTCAAACCAAAGCCCTAAGGACAGAAGAAATCAATAACTCCGTTTCTAAATTTGCCTCAATGGAACCCATTCGAAATTTCCTACTAGACTATCAACGTTCTCTAAAAACATACACTCAAGAAGCAGGCATCCCTGGAATGGTTATCGAAGGAAGGGACATTGGAAGCGTAGTCTTTCCAGATGCATACTTAAAACTCTTTCTACACGCAGATGAAAAAACTCGAATTGCCAGAAGAAAGAATGAAGGACAAATTGATCCCATTTCAAAACGAGACGACCTCGATTCCACCCGAAAAATTGCTCCTCTAACCTGCCCTCCAGATGCATTAAAACTAAACACATCTTTACTTTCTTTAGATCAAGTTATAGATAGCATATTAAAACATATTGAATCGGCATGAATCCAGATTGCATATTAGATTCCATTCCAAAGCCTTACGAACTCGTTAGACGTAGCTTAAATACATTCTTCACAACCTTTCATTCACACACCGCATCGGGTCTAGAAAATATTCCCACTAAAGGGCCGACCATTTTTGCCTCTAACCATTCCAGTTTTTATGATCCTCCGGTTATAGGAGTGAAAGTATCCAGGCCGATTCATTACCTTGCACGGGACACACTATTTAAAGGGTTTTTTGGTCGTTGCCTCCACAAAATTGGCACTATCCCCGTTTCAAGAGGAACCGCAGATGTTCAATCCATTAAATCTATTTTTAAAGTTTTAAAAAATAATCAAGCAACAGCTATTTTTCCCGAAGGAACCCGATCTATGGATGGAGAATTGCAGTCGCCACAAGCAGGAACCGGCATGATTGCAATTAAATCAAAAGCAACCGTTGTGCCTACTAGAATTTTTGGTGCATTCGAAGCCTTTGGTCGCAATAAAAAATTGCCTACCTTAGGAATTCACATACATGTTAGCTATGGTCAGCCCATCTCTTATAAAGATTTAGATCCCGGTGTAGATAATCCAGACCGGTACCTCGAGGCTTCAAATCGAATAATACAGGCGATCCATGAAATTAAACCACACAAAGAAACTATCATATGAACATTGAAAAAGATCGCTACTCAATGAGAGGCGTCTCTTCTAGCAAAGAGGAAGTCCATGCCGTTGTTGATGGATTAGAGAAAGGTCTATTTCCAGGAGCATTTTGTAAAATCAACCCCGATTTCTTAACGGGAGACCCAAATAAATGCTGTGTGATCCATTCCGATGGATCTGGGACAAAAAGTACGCTTGCCTATTTGCATTACAAAGAGACGGGCGATCCTTCCGCCTTTAGAAAAACGGCGCAGGATAGTGTCGTCATGAATATTGATGACCTTATCTGTATTGGTGCATCTGAAAACATCCTCCTTTCAAGTACGATAAACCGCAATGCTCGAAACATCCCAGGCGAAGTTCTTGCAGAATTGATTTCAGGAACGGAATCCTTCTTGGATGACTTAAGGAAAAATGGCATCTCTATTTTTAGCGGTGGAGGTGAAACTGCAGATGTAGGCGACTTAACTCAAACCGTTACAGTCGACTCATGTGCGGTGGCTGTTTTTGATAAAGAGAAAGTCGTTGATAATGACAGGATTGAGGCAGGACTTGCTATCGTCGGATTAGAGTCTTCCGGGAAAGCGACCTACGAACATTTTTACAACTCAGGTATTGGCAGTAATGGCCTTACCAGCGCTCGCCATGATTTACTCTCCAAATACTACTTAAATAACTATCCCGAAACTGCCGACACAAATACAGATCCTCAATATCTATACTGTGGGCCTTACTTATTAACAGACCCTCTTCCAGAATCCGACATGACGATTGGCGAAGCCATAATGAGCCCCACTCGATCCTATGCACCTGTGATTCAAAAACTGTTGAAAAATCACCGTAACAAAATCTATGGAATGGTCCATTGTTCAGGCGGCGGCCAAAGCAAATGCCTGCGATTTGGCAAAAATATACACTTTATAAAAGATGCCCTAATGCCTATTCCGCCTATTTTTAAAGCGATCCAAAAAGCGAGCAAAACTAGTGACGAGGAAATGTTTCGCGTTTACAACATGGGACATAGACTTGAATTATACTGCAAAGAAGATTTTGCTCAAACTGTGATTGAGTGCAGTGAATCCTTTGGCATAAATGCAAAAGTCATTGGGCACACCGAAAAAAGTAATGGTGGTAATCGATTAAGCATCCACCATAATGATTCCGTTTTAACGTACAGCCTAAACACATAAGTTTCTTAAGAAATGAAGCAGACCCTACTAATAGGTATTTTCATTATCTCCACGCTGAACACTTTCTCACAGAACAATGAATTATTGGGCACATTTAAAATAGTATTTATTGGCGAAACTATTGAAAACACTAAACACAAAGCGGTATTTTCAGGAATTACCCATAAAGCAGAACATCTTGCAAAAGCTTATTCAATTGACATCGAATGCCTAGAATATTCCCCGAACACGGTTTATTTCAAAAATCAAACTGACGCGCTTTCAAAAGCGTTTTTCTCCAATGCGGATGCGATAATCATTTGCCCAAACAGTGTAGAAAACATATCGCCTATACTTGATTTATACCAAGAATCTAATAAAGAAATTGTCTTCATAGAAAATACCATTCCCGATTTATCCGAGGCACTCCTTTCCATTTCATCAGATGAATATAAAGCAGGTGCACTCATGGCACAAGCAATGCTTAAAAAGTTACCTACAAAAGGTAGAGTTGCCATTTTAACAAAAGAGAACCCAAGCCAAATCTATCAAGAAAGACTAAATGGATTAAAGGATGCCTTAGGCTATAAGCGAATAGAAAAAATTGTATTTACCAAATCAAGTTATCACAGCGCTATAGAAAAAATCCAAGAAACAATGCATGCCGATGAAAATAATTTAATAAAAGGGTGGATTTTCTTAGATGATTGGGCACTTCGAGGTTTGCCTAAATTCCCTTGGCAAGCAGGAGAAATGCCCATTGTTTCCATGCAAAGCTCTCCAATCTCATACCTTTCTTATGATTTAAACTTCGTAAAAACATTTATAATACACCCCTATTTTCAATGGGGAGCAATTTCTTGTGAAACACTAATAAACAAAATTTTTAATAATAAACTTCCCGAATCTAATGAATTTAAAACACAACCCATTATTGTGAATTGGGAAAATATTCATGCGCTTCGAAGAGAATGGGAGTCTTGGCTAAACTAAATTAAAATGAATCCAAATCCTTTTCTTACCAAAAAACAACACCCCGACTGGTCGAGCTTAGACCCAAAACACATTTCGAATGATATTGAATTAGCCATCGAAAGAGCAGACACAAATATAAATGAGCTCATCAAACAAGCTTCCGAAGCTGAGTCTCTAAGCTATGAAAACACTTTTGCTGCACTTGAGGCTTCTTTAGAACCTTTAAATACAGCATGGGGATTTGTTAATCATCTAGATAGTGTTAAGAATTCAACCGCGCTCAGAGACGCAATTAATCAGTTGCTCCCAAAAGTCACTGAATTTTTCACAAATATTCCATTAAACGAAGCCCTTTGGAAGGTCCTCAATCATTATGCAAATAGCCCCTCTGCACAAAAACAAGCGCTCGCCAAGAAACGCCATATTAATGAGACCATAGAAGACTTCAAAGAAGAAGGTGCCGATCTATCAGCAGAAAAGAAAGATACTTTAAGAGCACTACAAAAAGAGCTGGCAGAATTGACCCAAAACTATTCCGAAAATTGTTTAGATGCCACAAATGATTGGGAATTACTGATTAAAAATCCCGATGAACTAAAAGGACTCCCAAAATCAGCGCTTCAAGCAGCTAAAGAAAATGCCATAGAAAAAGGACATCCCGATGCTTGGCGTTTTACCCTACAAGCAACAAGCTATATTCCAGTCATGACCTATGCTGAAAATTCCGCTCTGAAAAAATCAATGTGGGAAGCCTATCAATCAATTGGCAGAAAAGCCCCATATGACAATCGCCCACTCGTACTAAAAATTTTAAAATTACGCCATCAATTTGCACAAATTATCGGAAAGGCTAACTTCGCTGAATACACGACAAATCGTCGAATGGTAAAAAGCGGGGAAAGCGCCCAAGCGTTCATTGAATCTATTCACAAAAAAATACTGCCTGCCTTTCACGCTGAATATACCAGCCTAAAATCATTCAAAAACTCTCAAGAAAAAAACCCCAAGCAGACACCTCTAGAACCTTGGGAAGTCGGCTATTGGTGTGAAAAATATAGGAACGAGACATTCGAATTTGATGAAGAAGCCTTGCGCCCATATTTCCCAATCCATAATGTGATTGAAGGGCTTTTTTCCATCACTAGCACCTTATTTAGCCTCAAAATAAAAGAGCTAAAAACACACTACCAAGAGCCCGGTATCGACAACGCAACAACAAAGCCCGACCTACCTGAAATATGGCATCCTGATGTAAAACTTTATCAGATTCTAGATGCCAAAAAAGCTATTGTTCTTGGAACTTTTTATGCCGACTGGCACCCAAGAGAAAATAAGAGAAGCGGTGCTTGGATGAACTACCTAAGAACTGGAAATAAAACAGGTGACCCCAAGGCACATACACCACACCTAGGACTAATCTGTGGAAACCTAACTCGTCCATTAAAGGATACCCCCGCACTATTAACACATCATGAAGTAGAAACTATTTTCCATGAATTTGGACATCTCCTACATCATTTGTGTGGAACAGTAGAAGTCCCTTCTTTAAATGGTGTCAATGTCGCTTGGGACTTTGTAGAATTACCTTCTCAAATATTAGAGAATTGGTGCTGGGAGCGAGAAAGCCTAGATTTGTTTGCCCGGCACTATAAGACAGGAGAAAGGATCCCCGAAGCTTTGTTTGAGAAAATGCAATCTTCAAGAAATCATTTAAAAGCACTATCAACGATGCGGCAACTCAGCCTTTCAAAACTGGATTTAGATCTTCATATTGATTGGCCCTCTCATGCTACAGAAGATACGGATGCCTATTTAGAAAAACGCCTAAAAAACTATCTTCTTGAGTTGAATACAAAATCACTCCCGATTACCCATAACTTCGGACATCTCTTTAGTAGCTCGACTGGCTATGCTGCCGGATATTATTCATACAAATGGGCAGAAGTACTAGATGCCGATGCCTTCACTCGCTTTAAAAAAGAAGGGCTCTTAAACCCTAAAGTAGGATTAGAATTTAGGGAAAAAATACTTTCAAAGGGCAACTCAGAAGACCCGTATGAACTTTTTCAAAACTTTATGGGTCGTAACCCCTCTATTGAAGCCCTCCTAAAACGAGATGGAATTCAAATCTAAAATACGATAAACCCTTGGCTTAATTTAACAACATAAACACCAAGATTGAATGCCATATGAGCCACGATTGAAGGAATAATGGATTGCGTTGGATTCCAAGGACCGAACCGCAAGGCATAAAAGCATAGCGAATTCACAAACCAAATCGATGAATTGAAATAGGCTTGAGTCGAAAAATTCCAGCTAAACCCATTCTCTGTATCCCAAAACCCACCATGAACGAGTGCAAAAACCAAAGAAAAGAAAAGACAACTCATGACCAATACGACTGAACCTTTTCCGCGAACCACCAAATACCCTCGGAACACTAATTCTTCAATGATCCCCGCTGCAAGCAAAGCAAAGACAGAATACCAAACTAACTCACTTTGAGCTTCGACAAGACCTAAGGCATATTCACCAATCACAGCCATTCCCAAAAGGACAAAAGCACCAAGTATTGAAGCTATTAATAAAAGTGGACTTGCGGGCGATGCACCAGGCAAGGCTTTAGGGTTCGACTCATTGCAAATAAATTTACGAATGTCTATTCGGTAGACATTCACTAGGTAGAGGGCAATTCCGCAATAAATGAAATTAACAAAGATACTATCGTTCATTCGATAAAGGCTTAAATGTGACGAGAATCGGATTCGTCTTTTTTAGAGTAACCACTTTCTTGGCGATCATGGTTTACTTTATTTTTTTTGACATAAGCCTGATAAACATCCTCGGGTGTCATTCCCATGACCTGAGCCAGAGAAATTAAAAAGTGAAACAAGTCAATAATCTCCACTTTGGCATTTTGATCATCAAACTCTTGGTATTTTGCCCACCACTTCCAAGGAACAGAATCGATCAACTCTGACATTTCTTGTTGCATTGCCCTCGTGTAGTTTAAAACCCATTTTGTCTTCTCTTCTTCAGAAAGCCCTTCTGTGTTAACTCCAATGCGCTGATTTAACTCATCTTGCATCTCAAAAATTTTATCTAACTTATCCATAGCATTAAAGATATAGGTTCTAAAAATAGGGTTTCAAGATGAAAGCATAATAGAATCACGAAAAAACCGTTAAAAACCTTGCACAGAAAATATTACTCCTTTACCCATATAATAAAAATAATTTGTTATAAATTATATTACGGTAGATAGAATACTCATATTAATGATGTATGGACTTATGAAGAACTATCCGAATAAAACAATTGTTTACTATGCCAGAATTCGAAGAAAATAATCAAACCAATAACACGGAAAATCCGTACATACCAAGTACAGATGCTAAACCACGATCTAGAAGACGAAGTGGAGGCTTTAAAACTGACTATTCAAACAACGACTCTCTAAACATTGGAGAAATTGATCCCGGACAGGTGCCTAAAGAAGCAACTCCTCAAAAACCGATAGATACCTCAAATACTACCATCCCTTCTAAGGATCCGGTACAAAATAAAGAAACTCATACAGAAACTAAAACTATGGCAAAAAAAGCGCCGATCAGTCAAGAAACGCTCCGAGTGATTCAAGAAATTGAAGAAAAAATTGCAGAAAAAAAACTCGCTCGAGACACACAACAAAAAGATAAAAAATCACGAAACCCTAAAGGAAAACGAAACGTTGGGTTTTTAGGCTCTATCTTAAATGGAATTAAAGCCTTATTCGGAATAAAGCCCAAGAAAAAACAATATTCTCGCAAGAAAGGCTATCGCCCTAACTACAAAAAGAAGCGCTACAATCGCAGAAGGTCCTAATGCTTTCAGGAAACGTAATCCCACAATTAAAAAAATAAATTAAATGGATGTTTTTCGGGTTGAAGGCAATGGTCCTCTCGAAGGAGAAATACGTATTGGCGGCTCCAAGAACGCTGCATTACCAATACTTGCCGCAAGCTTATTAACTAAAGAAACAGTTACCCTGAAGAACATTCCAAACCTAAGCGATATTCGCTTTATGGTAGAAATTTTGGAATACTTAGGTGCCGAAGTTCACAACCCAGAGCTCGGCACTTGGGAGATTACAGCACACAGAATTTCACACATAGCCCCTTATGAGTTAGTTCGCAAAATGCGAGCCTCTGTTTGTTTACTAGGTCCCTTAATCGCTCGTTTAAAAAAGGCAGAAGTCTCAATTCCAGGCGGATGTGTTATTGGGCCTAGGCCGATTGACTTACACTTAAAAGGCATTCGCAAGTTAAATTGCGAAGTTGAGATTTCAAATGGTTATGTCACCGTCGACGCTTCTAAATCAAGAGGTGGACATGTTTTTCTTGGCGGAAGAAGTGGCAGTACGGTTACAGGAACAGCCAATATCTTAATGGCTTCCGTGCTCACTCCCGGCATAACACGTATCGAAAGCGCCGCTTGCGAACCTGAAATAGTTGATTTGTGCAACCTATTAGTCAAAATGGGTGCCCAGATTGAAAACATTGGAAGTCCAGAACTCATTGTAACAGGCGTGAGTGAACTTAAGGGTTGTGAGCATACTGTCATACCCGATCGCATAGAGGCGGGAACCTTCATCACCGCAGCGGCTATTACAAAAGGTCATGTTAAAATACAAGGCATTCCCCACTCGTTCCTAGGCGCCTTTTTAGATAAGTTACAAGAAGCTGCGCTACCTATGGAAATATCCGATGATAGTATTACGGTCTTACCCTATAAAGGCAGCTTGAATCCTGTCGATATCATCACCTTACCTTATCCAGGTTTTCCCACTGACCTACAGGCTCAAATGTGTGCCTTAATGTCGATCACCGAAGGCCTTTCGATCATAACCGAGCGTATTTACCCAAATCGATTCATGCATGTGCCAGAGCTCCAAAGAATGGGAGCCGACATTGCAATTGAAGGGCCTAGCGCCATTATAAAAGGGCCTTGTGATTTTTCAGGTGCTCCTGTAATGGCATCGGATTTACGAGCATCTGCCGCATTAATTTTAGCTGGATTTGCCTCTAAGGGAGTCACTTGGGTTCAACGGATTTATCACTTAGATAGAGGCTATGAATCTTTTGAGCAAAAGCTCTCATCCCTAGGAGCAAAAATTGAACGGCTCTCAGACACAGATCTTCCAAACGATCTGCTCGAAAAATAAATTGTCGGTTGAAGTTCCAGAATAAATTTGTCTAAATGCCAATATGTCAGGCCCACAACAGGATGCAGAAACAAATAAAAAAGCCCCTCCTATAGCTGCTTTTGAAGAACCTCAGATAGCTCAAGACTCCATCCTAAGGCCCAAGCAGTTAGATGCGTTTGCTGGACAAAAAAAGACTGTCGAGCGACTCTCTATTATGGTCGGAGCTGCATTGAGGCGAAATGAACCTTTAAACCATATATTGCTAAGTGGTCCCCCAGGACTTGGCAAAACAACATTGTCCTTAATATTAGGAAATGAAATGGGGGCGAATGTTTCCATCACTTCAGGCCCTGTAATTGATAAACCGGCTGATCTTGCAGGCTTGCTGACAAATCTAAGTGAAGGCGATATCTTGTTTATTGACGAAATACATCGCCTTCCAAAAACAGTTGAAGAGTATCTATATTCTGCGATGGAAGACTTTCGCATCGACATAATGATCGACCAAGGACCCAATGCTCGAAGCGTACGCCTAAATTTACAAAAATTCACATTACTCGGGGCTACCACTCGGATCGGACTTCTGACCGCACCACTTAGAAGCCGCTTCACCCTACAAACTCGACTCAACTACTATGATTTAGAAACGCTCAAAGGCATAATCGAACGCACCTGCGATTTACTTGATGTGACGATCACCCCTGAAGGTGCTTCTGAAATCTCTAAAAGAGCACGAGGTACCCCGAGAATCGCAAATAATTTAGTGAATTTTTGTAGAGATTATGCCTCAGAAAAAGGGAATGGAACAATCACTGAGGATATTGCAAATCAAGCGCTAGAACTCTTGGAAATCGACCAACGCGGTCTTGATGAACTCGATAAACGAGTCCTTCGAGTGCTAGCAGATAATTACAAAGGTGGTCCCGTTGGAGTGCGCACTTTAGCCGTAGCTGTCGGGGAAGAAGCGCACACCCTTGAAGAAGTGAATGAACCCTTTTTGATTCAAGAAGGCTACATCAAACGAACCGCTCAAGGTCGAGTTCTCTCTGATAAGGGATGGCATGTTATTGGATTAAAACCACTCAACAGCGAACAAGAAACACTGCTTTAAAAATGGGAAGAAACTCCGTTCATAAAATAAAAAGACCACCGCGTTATTCTAATACAGCATCCCCCGTGCTGTTAGAAACGGAAGATGATTTATTTGATTTAATCGATTCCATCGATACACCTTTGCTTTTAATTTTAGAAGGCGTTCAAGATCCACATAATTTGGGAGCGTGCCTGAGAACCGCATCTGGGGCAGGAGTGGATGCGGTCATCGCACCAATTAAAGGTGCGTGCGGAATAACTGATACGGTTAAGGATATTGCCTGTGGTGGTGCTGATGAAGTCCCTTTTATTAAAGTAAAAAATATAGGAAATTTAATACGAAAATTAAAAGATAAAGCGATTCAAGTCATTGGGACCTCCGATCGGGGCGATGCTCTGCTCTATGAAATTGATTTAAATCAACCCACTGCTTTTGTTCTTGGAAGTGAAGGCTGGGGTCTAAGAAAAATAACGGGCGATTTATGTGACTCTCTTATAAAAATACCAATGGCTGGAAATGTTGACTGCTTAAATGTTTCTGTTTCTGCTGGCGTCTGCCTTTATGAAACAGTAAGACAAAGACTTTAATTGGATACGAACTAAGATATGAATGCTATCGATACCATTTTACAAAACACGGATACTTTAATAGGGAAAGAGTCCTTAGAGGAAAAGCTAAAGGCAGGCCGACCCTTAAAAATAAAACTAGGTGTTGATCCAACAAGGCCGGATCTGACCTTTGGCCATCTCGTTGTTTTTAATAAATTAAGGCAATTTCAAGAACTTGGACATGAAGCAAACCTAATCATAGGTGACTTTACCACGCTAATAGGAGACCCATCGGGTAGATCCTCGACTCGTCCTGTATTAACTAAAGAGGAAATCAAAAAAAATGCAGAGACATACTTAGACCAAGCATTTAAAATCCTCAATCGAGAGCAAACGAAGGTCCATTATAACAGTGAATGGTTTGAGCAAATGAACTTCGAAGATTGTTTAAAGCTAGCACGAAAAATGACGGTAGCTAGAATGTTAGAACGAGATGATTTCTCTAAACGCTTCACCTCGAATGCCCCAATATCAATCATTGAATTCCTTTACCCGCTGATTCAAGGCTATGATTCCTTAATGCTCCATGCCGATGTTGAAATAGGAGGCACCGATCAATTGTTTAATATGCTCGTCGGAAGAGCCTTACAAAAAGATGCCGAACAATCGGAGCAAGCGGTAATCACAATGCCACTCTTAGTAGGCTTAGATGGCTTGAAAAAAATGTCTAAAAGTGCGGACAACTATATTGCATTCACGGATCAACCTAAGGACATGTTTGGTAAAATCATGTCGATCAGTGACGAAACCATGTGGGACTATTATAAGCTCTTACTTGAGAAAACAGACGCATCGTTGACACTTATGAAATCAGAACACCCCATGCAGATGAAAAAAGACTTAGCGACTGCCTTAGTCGGTCGTTTTTATTCGAGCACTATAGCCGAAAATGAATTGAAACAGTTTGAGCAAGTGTTTTCTAAAAATAAACTGCCAGACGAAATGCCTGTATTTAAATGGGAACAGCTATCTACAGAAGCGGAAGCGGATCAATTAATCCAGCTTATGGGGAAAACTGAGCTATTTGAAAGCAAAGGAGCCATTCGAAGATTGATCGCTCAAGGAGGCGTTAAATTAAATGGGGAAAAACAAACAGATCCTCAAACGGAGATTTCAAAATCTGACGAAGAACAAGTCTTTCAAGCAGGCAAAAGAATATTTTTTAAAATAAGCCCAAAAAGTTAAACAGAGACCGTTATATTTATTGTAATTCATTGACATTCAGTCACTATGAAATCATCCAATATATAATAAATCATTTTTTACTGTGATCGGACTGCTATCAAACGACATTGGAATCGACCTTGGAACTGCGAATACCCTAGTATTTGCTAAAGACAAAGGCATTGTTCTTCGTGAACCTAGTGTGGTTGCAATTTACTCTTCCAGTAAGAAAGTGTGTGCTGTTGGTGCTGAAGCCAAACGAATGTTAGGAAGAACCCCAGGCAACATCACTGCCATTCGTCCAATGCGTGATGGCGTCATTGCCGATTTTGAAATAACAGAAGCAATGCTTCGTTATTTTATTGGTAAAGTAAACCGAAAGAAAACCTTTATTGCTCCACGAATTGTGGTTGCCGTTCCCTCAGGCATTACAGAAGTTGAGCGGAGAGCCGTTAAAGATTCTGCCATTCGAGCAGGTGCGAGAGACGTCGTTCTAATTGAAGAACCAATGGCGGCCGCTATTGGAGTGGGTCTCCCGATAGACGAACCTGCAGCAAATATGATCGTCGACATCGGCGGGGG
>CEOK01086007.1_pt1 | contig 18114 bp, 18 predicted proteins | sample 427001 | NCBI WGS metagenome assembly CEOK01 (sample SAMEA2591108, study PRJEB7988) | marine metagenome | isolation source: saline water (ENVO:00002010), including | reverse complement strand
CTTAATTTTTTGAATGATGCAAATATATTTTCATTAGTTACTTATAATCAATGTATTCAATTTTTTAGTATAAATATTTTAGTTATTTATTTATATTATACATTTAAACCTTTCTTTAATTCTTCAGAAATGCCTTTAATATTACAAAGAAGACCCATCCTGAAGTATTTAATTTATTCTTATCAATTACATATTTTTGCTATTTTAACTTATATTTTTTGGGGTTTTTTTCTTAATGATTTAACATTGTTAATATCATTATCATTAGTGTTTTTATTGTATATTGATTTATTTGTTAAATATTTGTCTATTTCTTCAGTTCCGATAGAAGGTTTATTAAACAAAGCCATTAGTTTAAATGAGTCTGAATCAGATGCTTATTTAAAATCTCATCTTTTAAATGTAGATTTAGAAAAATTGGAACTTGATTTGGATAATGCAATGGAGAAAGATAAATTATTTAAAGATACTTTGTTAACTTTAAAAAAGTTAGCTTCTTATGTAGATGTAAGTTCTCATCAGCTATCGGAATATTTAAATAATAATAAAAAAGTTAGTTTTAGTCAGTTTTTAATGAATTACCGTGTTGAAGAAGCTAAAGTATTGCTTGTGAAATATGATTGGAGAACGACTATGTCTATTGGTTTTGAGGTTGGATTTAACTCTCATTCTTCTTTTGGAAGGTGTTTTAAGCTTGTTACTGGAGAATCTCCAGGTGCTTTTAGATCTAAATTAAATAAATAGTTACCTGATGCTTAATTATTTTATTTCTTTTTTTATTTTAGTGCCATTTATTACTTTTGCTTATTCTATGAATAATATGTTAAACAAACCGTTTATGGACCAGCAAGGAAAAACTTTATCTGGAGAAAAAATTTACCTACCTTTTTATTTTAATAATCGTGTTACGTTTGTTGCTTTTGGTTTTTCAAGAAAATGTCAGGATGATTTTGACTCATGGTTAGTTCCTTTTAAAGAAAAATATGATTTAAATAGAAATGTTTTTTTTTTAGAAATTCCAATGTTAGGAGCAAAACTAAAATGGGGGAAGTTCTTTTTAGAAAAAGCAATGAAATCAGGTATTAAACCTTCTAATTATGATAATATAATGAATTATTATGGAGATACTACTAAATACAAAGATTACTATGGGTTTACTGAAAAAGATAAGGGATATTTTTTTTTAGTTGATCAACAGTCTCAAATCATTTGGCAAGATAGCGGTGCTTCTGATTTGAATAAAATAAATGAGTTATTTAATATAATTGATAATGAAATTAAGAGGAAAGTAACTGATGGGTAAAAGAGCTGTATATTTAGTAAATTTAGGATCTCCTGATTCAACAGAAGTATCTGATGTAAGGCGATATCTTGATGAGTTTTTAATGGATAAGTATGTTATTGACGCTCCATTTTTAGTTCGCTTAATGGTTGTAAAATGTTTTGTTTTACCATTTCGTCCTAAAAAGTCAGCGGAGGCTTATGAATCTATTTGGTGGGATGAAGGTTCTCCACTTATAGTACTAAGTAAACGATTACTATCACATGTTCAAAAAAAATGTAACTATCCTGTTGGATTAGGAATGCGTTATGGAAGCCCTTCTATTTTATCTGGCTTACAAGAGTTAGTAAATTCTAACCCTGATTTAGAAGAAGTTTTTTTATTTCCTTTATACCCACATTACGCAATGGCGACTACAACCACTGTTGTTGAAAAAACAAAAGAGGTAATGTCGAAACATTTTCCTCATTTAACTCTTTCTTATATCGAATCATATTATGATTATAAACCTTATATAAATGCACTTACTGCCTCTATAAAAGCGAATCGGAAAAAAGAAAACTGGGACCATTTATTATTTAGTTTTCATGGTGTTCCTGAAAGACATGTTAAAAAAACTGATAAAACTAAATCACATTGTATGAAAGTAAACAATTGTTGTTATAGTGATTCTAAGGCTCATGAGTATTGCTATTCCCATCATGTGCATAAGACTGCTCTTTTGGTTGTTGAGCAACTTAATCTAAAACCTGATGAATATACGATATCATTCCAATCTAGGCTAGGTAATGACCCCTGGTTGTCTCCTGCCACAGATAGTACATTAGAAAGGTTAGCAAAAAAAGGAATTAAAAATATTGGAGTTGTTTGTCCTGCATTTGTTTCTGATTGTTTGGAAACTTTAGAAGAAATTGGTGAAGAGGGTAAGGAAATATTTTTAGAAAATGGAGGAGAACGTTTTAGTTTGATAGATTGCTTAAATGAAGACCCGTTGTGGGTAGATACAATTATTTCTTTAATTAAAGACTTATCTTATCATAAACAAGCCGGTAAAGATGATTTTGTAATAAATTAAATTTTTAGTTTTTTTTAATCTTTAAGAAAATAGTTGAATTTTTAAAAGCTAATATAATTTACGCTATATAATCTTAAACAATTGATTTGTAGTTATTAGTCATATTACTTGAATTAGATGAATAAATAATTTTATAAAACTTACTTTGAGTTTATTATTTTCTGGCGGAGAGAGAGGGATTCGAACCCTCGCTGCCCTTACGAACACTAACGGTTTAGCAAACCGTCCTCTTAAGCCACTTGAGTATCTCTCCTAATGCTTTGTAGATGTGATTAGTTATTGCAATAAATTGCATAGATATACTATTTTACATAGTAATTATTTTGATGTACAGCAAAAGGATTAGTTATTTCTTAAAAATGTATCAATATCTTCGATTGAGGGTTCTGAATGTGTTTGTAAATGAAGGTGTTCATTTAATATATCTTCATAAATTTTTCCTAATAAATGTTTAAATTTTTTATGTAATTTTAAATTATTTTTGTCATGAAAAATAATATCAATTTTTTTTGTCTTAGGATTCAAATTAAATTCTAAGACTCCATCTCCATTTGGAAGGTGGTATATAAAATGGTTAGGATTATTTTCATTTTGAAGCATAATTATTATTTCATAAATTTCATCTGGCCAATTGTGTATATACGTTTTAATCTTACTTTCGCTAATATGTAAATTTTTGGCAAAATCAATTGTTACTTCTTTTGAAAAAAGATCGTTTAAGTGCATTTAATAATCCCCCCTTATTAAATTATATTTACCCATTTTATGATTCGTTTAAACATAAATATTTATTTGAATAGAATATTATTAAGTGCTAAAATTTGAAATCATTTGGAGAGATGGCAGAGTGGTCGAATGCGGCGGTCTTGAAAACCGTTGTGGGGGCAACTTCACCGGGGGTTCGAATCCCTCTCTCTCCGCCATTTACCTTTTTTTATTATCCTTAAAATAAATAAAATTCTTTATTATTTGATATATAGTAAGTATACATTTATTGGAATAATTATTATAATTTTTGTTTTAGTTAAATGTTACTAATCTATTTTTTATAATATATTATTAATTATTTATATTAGTTTATAATTTTGTTATTATTGAATAAATGTTATTTAAAGTAAAAAAAAATAAAAAAAATTTTTATTTTGGTATTATTTAATGTCTTTATCTGATGAATTGACTGATAATATTAATGTTGAAAATATGTTATTGCATTTTAATCAATCACAAAAAGCATCAAAGACGGGTTCTTGGGAGTGGAATATTCAAACTAATCAAATTTGGTGGTCTGATCAAACTTATGAATTGTTCGATGTAGATAAGTAACTAATGAAAATATATTTGCATCATTCAAAAAATTAAGTGAAATCCTTGATAAAAAAATAACTAGAAAATTAGCAATAAAAAAGTAATCCAAGGAATTAAGTTTAAAATGAGAAAAAATAAAGTAAAAAGAAGACAATAAAACGAATAATAAAAATATATAAAATTCATAAGATGTAACAAACCCAAAACTTGAAGATGAAGGATTAGTTGAAATTATATTAAATATATTTAAAATACTTAAAATTAAGAAAGTAAATAAGAACAAAGCAACTGTTAAATCCTTCTTTTTACTAAAACTAATTAAAATATTTATAGACAATAAAAACGGAACAATTAAAGACAACCCAAAAAATAGTGTTAATATATTACTCATCGTTAAACCTTTTCATACTCCTTATCAAAATTTTTAATAAATGTTGAAAGCTCTGGTAACTCAGAAATATATTCTGGTATAAAACTTTTCAAAACTTTTAAATCACGTAATAAAAACATCCCTGACATCTGTAAAACATCTCCAACTTCCGTACCAAAACCTCTCCCTTTTAAAATTCCTTTAATAAACCCTTTCCACCAAACTCTTAAACCAAATATCTGATATAAACGGCCTCGTCGTAATCCAAATGAGCGGTACAAATTCCTTTCAGGATCACTAATACAATCCACATTTTCTAAACCATAATATGACAACTGTTTCCTCGCTGTATCATTATCTATCATATGAACAATAACTAAAATAAGATTTTGATTTTCTATTTGATCTTTATTTTTATTCAATGTATGTAAGATTTCGCGACAGAAAACACAGCCAAAATGACGTAAAAAAACAACTAAAACATGCCTATCTTTAGATAATTCAGCGATGGTTTGTTTATAGTTAGTTGTATACAAATGAATCGTTTCTTCAAATGAGGGATAATTATAGCTATCAACCACGATATGCAAATTATAAATTTTATTTAAAATAAATAATAATGGAATCACCCAAATAAAATTATTTAATAACGCATCATAAATAAATCCATTTGGGACAAGACCTTGAAGATAGTTAAAGATGAATAAACAAGAAACAAATAATTTAAATAATGCATTTAATAATAAAACAGGCCAAAATCTTGATGGATTAAATGCAGATATTGTTAACCCAATGCCCAAACAAATATATATAAAAGAATAAAATTGCCAAATTAATGGATAAAATGGCAGATCCATATCAACTAATATAAAATATAAATTGGGTACAAATAGATAAATAAATCCAACAATAATATTGTAAGTACCTAAAAATGCAAGAAAAAACAAAGGAAATAAACTATAATCAGAAAGTTTTGACTGTTTCATTGTTTTATAATTGAATACATCTTTAAAGCTTCATCACGTTGGTTTTTATAATTAACAACTGGATTCATATACATATTATGATTTATACCAAAACTTCTTACAAGTGAATCTTTTAATAAAGATAAGTCATGAAACGATTTTGATTCAATAGATTGTAGCTCTGGTAGCCATTTTTTCATAAATCCAGCTGCATTATCAAATTTTTTTGACTGTAGCCATGGATTAAATATTCTAAAATATGGAGCTGAATCACATCCAGTAGATGCACTCCACTGCCATCCACCGACATTGCTAGCTAAATCAAAATCTAAAAGTTTTGACGCAAAATACCGTTCTCCCAACCTCCAATCTAGACAAAGTGTTTTACAAAAAAATGACGCAACTACCATTCTTAATCTATTATGAAGCCTTCCTGTTTGGTTTAGACATCTCATAGAAGCATCAATAATTGGAAAACCCGTTTTACCTTGAACCCAAGCATTAAATAAATAATCATCTTGATGCCAATTAATTTTATCATAAACTGATTTAAATGCCTGAGATTCAGTGTGTGGATAAGTACTTAAAATCATAGAATAAAATTCTCTCCAAATTAATTCAGATAACCATACTTGAGCTCCCTTCCCTTCTGTATTAAGACCCAATGTGACGCAATCACGTATAGAAACGCATCCAAACCTTAAATATACACTTAAATTTGATGTACCTTTTAGTTGAACAAAATCTCTTGATTCATGATAAAAATTAATTTTTTTAGAAAATTCATCTAGTAACTGGTATCCTTTGGACTCTCCACCAAGAAATTCATTTTCTGTGCTATTAAATCCAATTTTTTTCATCCAAAACTCAATATTAAAGGTAGTCTTGTTAATAAAATTTGATTTTTTATGTGTAATTATAGATTTATTTTTGTTAAACGAAAGAATAGTTGTTTTAAAAGTATCAAGCCACTTATTTTTATAAGCAGTAAATACATGATATGGTGTATTATCTTGTTTTAGGATTTCATCTTTTTCAAAAATAACTGCGTCTTTGAAGTTATATACCTTTATATTTAATATTTTACATAGGTCATTAATTTGTGAATCTCTTTTAACAGCATAAGGTTCATAATCTCTATTATAAAAAAGTGAATCAATACTTAGACTGTTACACAACTCGGGAATAACAATTTCAGGCTTCCCATGCAAAACATGTAATTGAACGTTTACCATAAGTAAATTTTCTGATAATTCTTTTAAAGATTCTGCGATAAACTGAACACGTCTATCCGTGTTATAGTTTAGTTTATTTAAAATATGAGTGTCAAATACAAAAACTGCATTTCTACAATTTTTATTCAAAGCATTCATTAAAGAAATATTATCTTTAATCCTTAAATCTTTTCTAAACCAATGTAAAGCACTCATAAATATATAATACAAAATATAAAATAAAAAATAATAGCTTTTTTTTACAAAGTCATTTTAGTTTATAATATTAGAATAATTATTATTAATAAAATCAAATAATCTAGGTTAATATCTATATATGCAATCAAAATTTTTATTTAGGTTAAGACAATTTGATAAAATAGTTGGTTATAAAAAATTTGTAACATCAAAACTATATTTTTATTCAAAAGATTTGTATGCATTTGACGACAATGAAATTGAATATGATGATCAAGATTTTTTTTCAGGATATTATTGTAAAAACAATAAACCAATATTTGAAAATGATATTTTAAAAATTGATTCTGATCTTATTATTTTAAAATCAAATAAAATTTCAACCGAATTAAGTTTTTTTAAATTAAGTGAAAATTCAATTTCAATAATTGAAGAAAATTATTTTAAAAATATATCACGAAAACTTATGCCCTACTCTTACCTTTACCTTAATAAGACTTTAGAAGAAAAAATTATCAATTTGGAAACACAGTGAATAATAAAACTATTTTAGTAACAGGTGCGAGTGGATACATAGGAGGAAGAGTTGTTGAAAATCTTTTAAAAGAAAATTATAAAGTTATATCAATGGTAAGAAGACCAAAACAATTCAAAAAGAAATTTAAGTATGATCATGAAATCAGATATGGAGATACATTAAAAAAAGACACCCTAGATGACGCTTTCAAAAATATTGATATACTTTTTTATTTTGTTCATTCGATGTCAGATCAACAAGATTTTATGAAAGCAGAAACATTATCAGCAAAAAATGTTATTGAAATTGCAGAAAAAAATAATATAGAAAAAATAATTTACCTTGGAGGATTATTTAAAAAAGATATCAAATTGTCAAAACATTTAGAAAGCAGAAAAAAAGTAGGAGAAATTCTTAGAGCTTCATCTATAAATTGTATCACTTTTAGAGCATCTATAATAATTGGTTCAGGAAGTCTATCTTTTGAAATGATAAGAAACCTTACTGAAAGTTTACCTATAATGATTACTCCAAAATGGGTAAGAATCCAAGCTCAACCAATATCAATTCGAGATGTTTTAAAATATCTAATAGGTTCAATACAAATTCAATCAACTAAAAATCTAATTTTTGAAATTGGGGGAAAAGATGTTGTTTCTTACTCAGATATTATGATCGAGTATGCCAAACAACGTAATTTAAAAAGATTTATTATTCCCGTTCCATTATTAACTCCCTACTTATCTAGCTTATGGCTTTCATTACTTACTCCCATTTATGCAACAGTTGGAAAAAAACTTATTGAAAGTATTAAGCATGCTACAGTAATCAATTGTGATGAAGAAACAAAAAAATACTTTCCCTTTGAAACATTATCCATGAGTAAATCAATAAAACTATCCATTGCAAAAGAAGAAAAACTGTTTACTAATACACACTGGGCAAGTTCTTACAGTTCTTCTGGATTAAACAACAAATGGCTTGAAATAAAAAAAGGAAATAAATTAATTTATACAAAAAATATTGAAATAAAATCTAATGCAAAATCATGTTTTCATATTATTCAACAAATAGGCGGAAAAAACGGATGGTATTACGCCACATTTTTATGGAAAATTCGTGGAATGCTAGACTTATTATTTGGCGGAACAGGACATAAAAGAGGTAGAAAACATCCTGTAGATTTACATGAAGGAGATTTTATTGACTGGTGGCGAGTTCAGCAATATAACCCTCCTAGAATATTAAGATTATTTGCAGAAATGAAATTACCAGGAAAAGCATGGTTAGAATTTGAACTTGATGAAAAAAATTCCAAAAAAAGTATTCTTTTTATTACTGCAATATTTGATCCAAATGGGTTACTTGGTAGACTTTATTGGTTTAGTTTATATCCACTACACTTTTTTATATTTAACGGACTTTTAAAAGCAATACAAAAAAGAACCTTAAAAACATAAAAACACCTACTTAAATAGTTCATTTGTACCTTTACAAAGAAGGAAAACTTAGATTTATGTTTACTCTAGAATCAAACATATGAGTTGAAAAGTTATTGGCTAACAAATCTTGCCCTTGAATTCCTAAAGAAATAATACCATTATGAATTGAAAAGTCATCAAGATTAGTTTTACTATTAAAAAAATCTACATCCATATCAATAAACAAATAAGAATTAAATTTCATATCGCCAGTATTTAGAAATTGTTTCAAATGTTGAGAAGTAGGAAATTCATAAGAAAGTCGCTGAACAATAGATAATGTAGAATTAAAATCATGATAAAGTTTTTCAAGACCATCATCGCTTTCATAAATATATGAGGTTTCATAATCATTACTTTCAAATGAAAAAAAAGAAAGTTTTAAAACATTAAATCGTGTATATGAATTTGAATTAATAATAAATGTATATGAATCAATATAATCTAGTGTTGAATTATAGTTATTAGCAAAGCTATATGAAAAAAAAATAAAAAAAAACCAAGTAAATATAAATAATAATTTTTGTTTAAACATAATTTGTTATCGACAAAAAAAAAAGATTGTAAACCAAATTTATAAGTTGAACTAAAGAAGTAATCTGGTATATTATAGGTATGATCTACAAAAACATTTTAATACTCATCATTCTTTCACTTTTAACAGGATGTGGCTCAAATATTTTTGAAACATTTGATGATAATGAAAACACAACAGCTAATCTTTTAAATCAATTAGAATATGCAGAAACAGATGAGGATTATGATAAAATTATTGCAAATACTAATTTAATAATTAACGATCCATCTTCAACCAATGCAGAAAAAGGGGCAGCTCAACTCATTCAATCTGAGGCTATTATAACAAAAGCGGGTGTTACAACTATTGATATGATGGGAAATATAGGTACAGCAGTAGACAACCCTGACATAAGTAACTTCAATGCATTAAATGTTAATGCAAATCAAAAAGATGCATTAATAAAAGCTGCAAAACAAATTGAAAATGCAGAGTCAAATGGAGTTAATCCAACTGAAGATCAACATCTAACAAAAGGGGTAACTAATATAGCTGTTGCAAAAGCAACAATAGATGAATCTCTGATTATTAATGACGATGGAACTGTTACAAGGAAAGATGAAACGAAGTCCTTTTTTCAATCCCTAGAAACAGCAATGTACCCAGATCCTACAGATACTACCAAAACAACCTCAGATTATGCAACGTCAGGAATAGATGGTTTAACAAACTCAAACTCGTTCACAACATCACAAAATGATGAAATGAATGATGTAAAAACAGATATTGTAAAAGCTCAAGATCTGCATACAGCAGCAAAAAATGGTACAACATATACAAAAACAGACGGTACAGAAGTAACATTTTCAGGCAATTTCAATAGTGATGGAGATTTAGTAGATGAAACAGAACAAAATGTAATAGAACAAGAGTTATCAAGTATATTTAGGAATTAAAGTATGATAAAAACAAATCAATTTATTATAGCAAGTTTACTAATAGGAATCTATTCTTTAAGCTTTGCAAGTCAAGAAACATATGAAATTTACACGGTAAGAGAAAAAGCAATGGGTGCAACTACAGTCGCTAATATAAAAAATTCTCACCAATTTAATAGGAATTCGGCGTTACTTTCCTATAAAAAAAGAGCTTCTTTATCGTTACCAAAATTAAGTATTGGATTAAGTACAGATTATATAGATAATAGCGATACTTTAGAAAGGCTTGCAAACGCCAATGAAGATTTATCTGCACAAATGCAAGATTTGAAATCGTTAGTTCCAATGGATTTTAGTATGAATGCAGCTTTATCACCAGGATTAAGTTTTACAATGCCTTATTTTGGTTTAAAGGTATATTCTGCAGCTGAAATTGCTGCGAAATTACTAAGAAAATCATCACCTACATTGTATATCGCAGGAAGTTATGCAACTGTAATTCAAGCTGGGATATCTAAAGAGTTTTTTATAAAAGATCACAACTATTCTTTTGGAATTTCACCAAAATATATATTTAAAAATACAATTTATGATAAAACAACAGGAAATGATGAAGCAAGATTTACCCAAGCAGAAATTTTACAACATATTAATGATATCAATGAACAAGAAGTAAGTTGGTATAGTTCATCAGGATATTCACTTGATTTAGGAATAGCTACAGAATTTACAAGAGGGTATACCGAAGGAATATTCGGAATAAGTGCAAAAAATTTAATATCAAGCCTTAAAGGAGAAAAAACTATTCAAAATGAGAATCAATCTGTATCTGAAACAGAACCAGTTGTTGTTACAGTAGGTACTAACATGAATGTGCAAATTCCAAAAATTAAAAAACTAATTATTGCTACAGATTATGATATAGTTGCTCCAACACAAAATGCATTCAAAAGATTTCATTTAGGATTAGAAAAAAATCTATATAATTTTTTAAAATTGAGAGGTGGAGTTAATCAAGGGTTTATTGTTGGTGGAGTATCATTAAATTTGTATATTATTAAATTAGACTATGCATATTTTGGACAAGAATTAACATCAACATTAGGTAATAGTCCATTACTTACACATAATTTAATGTTATCACTAATATTTTAGAAAATATTCTAAAATTATTTCAATATAATTTTGATTCAATATCTCTATAAGTTGTTATTATAACAAAATAAATAAACTACTTATGATAACAAATATCAAATAAATTTAAAAAAAGTATAGATTAATATTAATTTAGAATAAATATACTATAACTAATTTAATCTAAATTATAAATTTAATAGTAAAATTAAAAACTAAAGTGTAAATTATATAAATGTCTTTTAAATTGATTAATATTTCTAAAACGTTTATTACAAATAAAGGAAAAAAAACATTAGACTCAATTTCATTCACATTAAAAAACAAAGATATAAATTTAATTTATGGTAAGAGTGGATCTGGAAAAACAACTCTTTTAAATATTTTAGCAGGTTTAGATGTAGATTTTTCTGGAGAATATATTTTTAACACCCTTTCTTTAAAAAAACAGACTGATGAAAAAAGAGCCGAATTAAGATTAACTAAAATTGGATTAATATATCAATTTTTTAATTTATTACCTGAGTTATCAATCAAAGAAAATATATTACTCCCAAATATAATTTTAGGTCGAAGTGACCAATATAAATACAATGAATTAATAACCTATCTTGATATTAAAAATATACAATTTCAAAAACCAGTTCAATGTAGTGGAGGGGAACTTCAACGCGCTTCTTTCGCAAGAGCGTTAATTAATTCACCTGAGCTAATAATTGCAGATGAACCTACTGGCAACCTTGACTCAAAAAATACTCAAAATGTAATTAAACTTGTAAAAAAACTAAATAAGGAATTTCAAACTACGTTTATTATAGCAACTCATGATGATGCATTTAAAAAAATAACACCATCCATCTTTGAACTAAAAGATGGAAAATTAACATATTAGTATGAATTTAAGCTTAAGTTGGTTAATTAGTGTTAAGTTTTATTTAAAGCACTATAAAAAACTATGTTTAACTATATTAAGTATAAGTTTAGGAATATCTTTATATCTATGTGTAAATTCATACAAAATTGCAATAGAACAGTTTTTAATAGATAAATTAAATCTTTTTAATACACATAATTATGTCATTACAACTACCACTGGAAGCATATCTTATGAAGATTTTAAAACTATAACAACATCTCAATATATAAAAAATAGTGCTCCATTTTTGGAAAAAATAGCACATATCAAAGATGCAAATACACCACTTAAAACTGTTACAATTATAGCTACAGATTTATTGCAACTAGGCCCCTACAATACAGAAACCTCAACTAGAAGTTTTACAGAGTTATTTTCAGACAAATATGCCTGTATATACCCAAGTAAAGAAAAAGAAATAGAAGTTGTATTAGATGAATCTCATTATAAATTAAATGTAATCTCTAATTCAAACAAAATTGGGTTAAAAAACACAGTACTCGTTGATATTGTAGCCTATGAGCATTGGTTTAAAAAACCAATAACATTTAATTATATAACATTAAATACATACAACCTAGAAGCATTAAAATCTGAATTAAAGCAGATCTCAACAGATCTTATTATTAAATCAACAAAATCCCAACAAAATGAAAACCAAAAAATTACAGAGTCTTTTACAAAAAATTTAGAATTCTTATCACTACTTGCAATTTTAATTTCAATGTTTATATCCTACCAATTTTTCTTTTTTATCATTACAGAACGTCAAAAACAATTCAATACATTAAGAGCACTTGGCATGAGTGTAAAAAAAGTTGTCTCTACATTACTTGTTGAAATTACAATAATTTCAATCATTACTTGGATTATTAGTATCAGCATTGGTTATATTTTAAGTTTATTAAGTTTAGAAGCTATCGAAAAAACAATTACAGAGTTTTTTATACCTCTAACTTTAAAAAATCAATTTTTTAACTCTATATTACTATTTAAAACTTTTCTAATTACATTTTTCTCAATCGCAGTAAGTAGTTTCCATCCTATACTCAAAATAAGTCTAAAATCTATTCAATATAGAAATTATTATCCAACCCACATTAACCAACACTCATTTTTATTATTGTCTATATTTGGAGTGATGATTTTAATATCTACTTTTTATATCTCTGAAGTAAGTACCTACACATTTAGAGGGTATATAATTTTATTAGGAGTAACTTTATTTTTTCTTTTTCAACTACCTTCAATAATTAACTTTCTTGCTACCTCATTAAGAATCATAACACCTAAACAATATTATCTTCCATTATCATATATTAAAGATAATATTATTCATCACTCAACGTTAATTTTCACACTTTGCTTGTCAATGAGCTTATATTTATGTTTATTTATATTTATTGGAAGTTTTAGAGTGACGATAACTGATTGGATAAATTCTGTAAATTGGGCAGACTACTATATTCACCATAAACAAACTACTATCCAAACCCCTGTTACAGTTAAGAAAGATATTACCTCAAAACTAATATCACATCCAGATGTTATAGGTTATGATATATTATCTAGATACGATGCTTTCTACGAAAAAAATAAAGTTAAAATTATTGCAGGTAATTATGATTTTTTAGAACAAAATTCATCTAGACTTAAATTAAAAAGGCCAATAAAATCGTCACTTAACACAAAAAGTGATGTATTAATTTCAGAAACATTTGCTACAAAATTCAATATAAAAATTAATGACAGCATCATACTTGAAGGACCATTTGGAAGTTATGAATGTTATGTAAAAAACATATTTTTTGCATACTTGAATGATCAAGGTTACGTTTACATATCTGATACGCTTGCTAAATCATTATTCAATAATACACCCAATCATGGTCTAGGAATATTAATTAATAAAACAACGAAAGAATCAACCTTTTATAAAGATTTCCACGATTATTTAGATAAACATTCTGTTCACTTAGACTCATTTATAGACTTAAAAGAGTCTGTAATCTCAACCTTTAATTCAACATTTAAAATTACGTGGAGTTTAGCACTTATAGCTGCTTTTATAGCGTGTTTTACTCTGGTAAATTATATTTCTATGTTTTTACTTCAATTTGAAAAAACGTTTATTCAACTTAGAACCCTTGGGGCTCCTCATTCATTTATAAAAAAATTAATGTTATGGCAAAACAATTTAATTATGATGATTGCTTTTATATATTCAATAGCCGTTTCATTAGCATTTAGTTATATTTTAATTATTTATATTAATAAACCAATTTTTGGATGGACTATTCATTTTAACGTTAATCCAATTGCCTTTATACAAGTTTTTATATTAGCATTTATCATCTTATATTTTACAACTACAATTATGTATAATCGAAAAAAGAAAATTATTGACTCAAGCAAATTAAATTATGAAATTTAAACTTTTTTTTATTTTATTTATATCTATTCAAATATCAATGTATGCTTTTAAAGCTGTCTCAGAGCCTCTTGAATGGGCATTTCCTAAAGATCATGGCGCTCACCCTGAATATGAAGTTGAATGGTGGTATTTTACTGGCCATTTAACAGGAACCTCTGAATATGGATTTGAAATAACATTTTTTAGAGTAAGTAACGATATTCCAAGTTCTAACCTAACATTTCACCCAAAAGAATTTATTATTACTCATTTTGCTCTTACAGATGTAAAACGACAAAAATTTTATCACTATGAAAAAATCAATAGATATTTACCACAAATTACTTATACGACCCAAAATACACTTAATCTTAAGAATGGACCTTACTCTATATATTTAGATAATGATGGTTTTTTTCATATTCAAGCTAATAGCAACTCAGAATCATTAACATTAAAAATTAAACCAACAAAACCAATTACATTTAATGGGAACGAAGGCCTGCATAAAAAATCCAATAAAAAAAATCATGCCTCACATTACTACACTATAACAAAGTTAGAAGGAACAGGTAAAATTTCAACTGATAAAATTTCAGAAAAAGTTACTGCATCAGCCTGGATGGATCATGAAATTTTTACTAATACAGACTTTATTTCTACGGGGTGGAATTGGTTTGCCTGTCAATTCGATGATAATACAGAGCTTATGGTGTACCAGTTAAAAACAAAAAACAATACATTCGTAACAGTATCTGAAGGAAGTTATGTAGATAAATTTGGCAATAAAACCCCTATTTATTTTAACGATCAAGAAATTACACCACTCAAATATTGGAAAGACCCAAAAACAAAAATAAAATACCCTATTAAATGGAATATAAAAATTAAATCACTAGACATAAATATCACATTAACAGCAACCTTAAATAATCAGCTTGTAAAAAGTGAGATATTAGGAAAAAACAAATACTACTGGGAAGGAAAAAGCATAATTACAGGCTCAAAAAAAGGAAATGCCTACATTGAACTAGTAAATAATTAATATATAAATTCTTATTTCATATATAACTACGTTTAAACACCCCCTAATAGGGGTATTAAAAACTATGGACGTTAATATAAAAAAATTAAAAGAACATGAATTTGATGTAAAAAATAATAAAATAAAAATCGAATCCTTTTCTAAAGAGTTTGTTGAAATTTATGAAAGTTTAAGTGTTAAGAAAAAAGAATTAATAAAAAACCAAATAGAAAATAAAACCTATCAAAAAAAAATCATATTAAATTTTTTAAAGTTTTCTAAAGAAAAAGGTAATTCAAAAAAAGACTCTATTATCTTTGGAAGATTAATAGTTAAATTACTTGAAATTATTTCAAAATTAAATTTAAAAACACCTAAAGTCATTCAAGAAATAGACTCTAAAAATAAAACTATCCCATTAGAGTTTCATAAGGAAGTATGCAAAAAAATCAAAGAACACTATATAGACTTAGAAACATTTCTTAAAAAACATCCAAATAATCCCTCTACACTAATAATTACAACTACTGATTCTTTGATGACTATTGAATTATCGCAAATTAAATTAATCCTAATAAATAAAAAATTATCACCAAAAATAATCTATACAATTGATTTCAAAGAAAATGTCATTAAAAAAAATTCAATAAAACTTAAATATAATCAGATATCAAAGTTTGAATCAATATATAAACAATTTGCAAAGTATTTAGCAGAAAATAAAGTGAAATTTGCCATTAAAAAATAATTAAAAAAAAGAAGGGGGATAAAAAATGTTGAGGAGTCTAAGCCAATTGAGACCCAATAAATCTACTATCGGAACAACTTATAACAATTTTGTGAATGTAACAAAAACTGTATCAAAAAAAGTTGCAGCTGACTGTTCTGGAGAAGGTATTTTTTATACCTTATATAACGTAGCTAAACAGAGTGCATCAGCAACAACATCGGGCTGTAGCAAAGAATTCGTAGTAGGTGCATTAGGAGCTAGTGGTGGCATATTAAAAATATTGTCAAATCATATTGAATCAAAAGAAAGCAAAGAATCAGGAAAGCATCAACAATTAAAAGAAAATGTAAGTACTACAGCAGATTTATTATCAGTTGCAGCTGCAACACCAGGAGGACCTGCTTCCATTGCAACAAGAATAGTAACGATTTATTTGACAAATCATTTTAAACAAGAAACTGGAAGTATAGATGAAGTCAAACAGTTTCAGAGCTTTACAAATGAACAAAAAAATCAAATTATAAATTTTTTGAATGATTACTTTAAAAATCACCCTGAAGGTCACCCATAAAATTAATTTACATTTTATATTACCCATTTGTTTTAAAATAGTATAAAATTTCTATCATGACTCATCATCGTATTGCTATTTTAGGTGCGGGTCTTGCAGGTTTGGCCACCGCTTATCATTTAGAAAGTCAAAATATAGATTATATTTTAATTGAACAAAAAAATTATATAGGAGGTAGACAACAAACAATAAAAATAGATAGTTTTTTATGCGATGTCGGTTTTCAAATACTTTTATCTGCTTACACCCAATTAAACCAATTTCCATTAAATAATCTTGAAAACTGCTATTTTCCAAGCGGTGCTAAATGTTATATTAATAATGCATTTCATAAACTAGCAAATCCTTTAAAACATCCCTTTAATTTACTAAACAGCCTATTCAATCCAGCAGCAACAATGACTGATTATATAAGACTGTCTAAACATATACTAAAATTATTATCCATATCACAAGAGGATATTTTTTCAGAACCAAATATCAGCACTACAGAATTATTTAAATCATTAAACCTATCACAAAGTTTTATTACTAATTTTTTAAATCCCTTTTTTAAAGGTATTTTTCTTGAACCAAATTTAAATACATCCGCACGTTTATGTAATTATTATTTAAAGCTATTTGTAACAGGTGATGCAATTGTTCCAAAAAAAGGTATTTGTGCCCTACCTGAGCTAATTGCTAGTTATATCCCCACAAAAAAGATTCAGTTAAATACAAAAGTAGAATCGGTAAAAAACTCAATTATTACTACAACTCAAGATATATTTAAGGCCGATTATATCTGTTGTGCGCTTGATAATCATAGTGCCTCTCATTTATTTAATATTCCAAAACTTTCCCATAACCAAGTAAAAAACATCTATTTTAGTTCAAAAGAAGCTACCATAAATTCTAAGTGGTTACATTTAGTAGACACCGGTCCTATAAATAATTTTCATAGTGTAACCGCTCTTAATAAAGAAGCTAGCCCACAAGACACTTATTTATATTCAATCAGCTCTATTCCTACAAAAAATGAGCCTATGTCGAGTCTAGAAATCTTAAATCATGCTAAATTATTACTTGGAAATAGTGTAGATACGTGGAAAGAAGTGATAGAATTTAATATTAAACACGCACTAATTAATCAGAAAGTATCATATAATCAACTTAATAGTTCCTTTAATAAGGAAAATATTTATTTTTGTGGGGACTGGACAATTCAAGCATCAACTAATGGTGCTCTTTATTCAGGGCGAAAAGTAGCAAATTTAATTTTAAATCAACTAACTTGACATAAATTGGTATTATTCTTAGCATAATTCTTATGAATCTTACCAATCACCCCTTAATAGAAAAATGGAAAACATTAGTAAGTAAAAACAATACACATCTTTGCATAGGCCTAGATCCTGATATTTCTAAATTACCAATTGGATAGGCTGTTTAGTAAATTAAAGGGATGTTTTAAAGGATTTGCTA
>CEOK01109166.1_pt1 | contig 18127 bp, 18 predicted proteins | sample 427001 | NCBI WGS metagenome assembly CEOK01 (sample SAMEA2591108, study PRJEB7988) | marine metagenome | isolation source: saline water (ENVO:00002010), including | reverse complement strand
TTCCAAATAAAAATCAAGATGAATTAAATATATTCCTGTTGAATAAATTTACATCTAAAACTGAGCTAGAGAATTATTTAAACCCATGCTTTAGTGGGGTTTCAATGGGTCTACTTTCTGATGCTGGATGCCCTGGAATTGCTGATCCAGGTGCCTTAATTGTTTCAAAAGCTCACGAATCTGGAATAATAGTCAAACCTCACGTTGGTCCTTCTTCAATAATTTTAGCATTGATGAGTTCTGGAATGAATGGACAAAACTTTTCTTTTAATGGATACCTCAAAATAGAAAAAAAACAAAGAGCAAAAGATTTGAAAAAATTTGAACAGCTTGCAATTAGAAAAAATCAAACCCAAATATTCATAGAAACACCTTATAGGAGTGATACGTTTTTTTTGGATGCTATCAAAGCTCTAAATAATAATACTAGATTCTGCATCGCATGTGATCTCAGCCGCGATTCGGAATATATAAAAACACAAACTGTTTTAGAATGGAAAAAAAATAAACCCAACTTATATAAACGCCCTTGCATTTTTATTATTGAAGGGGGGGATTAACGAAATAATTTTTTTCTATCTAACCACTTAGTGTAAAGCTTTTTATTTTTATTATGCTCTGAAAGATTTTTTGAAAAAACATGAAAACCTGGATTAGTTGGAGATGCTACAAAATAAAGAAAATCGTGACTTTCAGCATTTAGTACTGATTCAATAGTTGATAAGTCGGGCATACAAATAGGACCCGGAGTTAATCCCCTAAAACGATAAGTGTTATATGGTGAATTTAATTTAAGATCCTTATACAAAACTCTTCTAATGACTTTGTCAAAGTTATCTTCTTTCTTTTTAATAGCATAAATTACAGTTGGATCAGCTTGAAGTTTCATATTTTTTTTTAAACGATTTAGATAAACTCCTGCGATTTTATTTTGTTCTTCTAAACGTATAGATTCTTTCTGAACTATTGAGGCTAAAATATAAACTTGAATTGGATTCAATTCTAAAGCATTTGCCCTTTTAATTCTTTCCTCATTCCAAAATAAGTTGTAATAATCTAGCATTCTTTTTCTAAAGTCCTGAGGGGTTACGTCCCAAAATAAATTGTAAGTATTTGGAAGATACATAGCAAGTGCCGTTTTGGAAGAGAACCCATTTAATTTTAAAAACTTTTTATCTCTAAAGGCATGTAATAATTCCAAACTGTCAGCCTCAATTTGCTGAGATATTCGACTTGCTAAATTTTCTAGACGTTCTTGATTATTAAAAATAACTTTTGTTGTTAGACGTTCTGAACGGAGAATATTAATAATCTCATTATTACTCATACCCTTTCTGATTTTATATTTACCACTACGAACTTTTGAAAAAAATCCTTTTTTTTCAGCAGCAATTGAAAAATTTTTTAGGGATTTTAATAATGGCTGTAAATGGTTTAAAAGTGAATCTACGTTATCATCTCTGTCAATAAAAACATATGAATATTTATTATTGAATTTTGTATTTGACCAAAAAAAAACCTTATAAAAACGAATCATAAAATATAGTCCTGCAATTGAAAATAATAGAATAAATAAAACTGAGACTCTCCGTTTAGTCATTTAAGACAATATTTTTTGATAAAGATATTCATCATGAAAACTATTGTCATAAAAGTTCCACGATTTTTTTAAACCAACTTTTATAAAACCAAGAGATTGAAATAAACAGACACTAGCTTTGTTTTCAAATGCAATATTTGCAAATAGACAATTTATATTTAAATTTTTTTTAGAGTGAATAATTAATAAATCAAGTGCTTTTTTACCAAACCCTTTTCCTCTAAATTCATCAACAATCACAATTCCGACTCCAGCTCTTCTATGTAAGGGCTGAAAATCAAAAAGGTCTACAAAACCCAAAGTTGGGGTTTTAATACTAGAAATAACATACCGTTTTTGTTTTACTTCAAAAATATCGTGTTTTTGTTCTGCTATAAAACTGGCAAGTATTTTTTCAGAAAATGGTTCGGTTGTATTTGAATATTTCCAATAGTTTTCATCATTTTCTAATTGCATCAAAATCTTAATATCTGATGGTTCTAATGCCCTTAAAAAAAGATCTTTAATTCTCATGTTTTGTATATACCCGAAAAAACAAAATTAGCTGGGCCTTCCAGAAAAATATTTTTGTAAATGGAGTCATCAAAATCAAAATCAACTTTTAAGTTCCCGCCAAGAGTTTCTATATTTAAATTAGTTTTCCCTGATGTCTCACCAATATAGTGCATAACAATTGCTGCTGCTACCGCCCCTGTGCCACATGCTAGAGTTTCATCCTCAACTCCTCGCTCATAAGTTCTTATTGAAAAGTTAGAATTATTTCTTTTCTTTAAAAAATTTACATTTATTCCATCTGGAGTAAAATCATTTGAAAAACGAATTTGCGATCCTTCTTTCTTTACATCTAAATCTAAAATATTATCCATGATCTTAACATAATGGGGTGATCCTGTATTTGTAACAAATGAATCTTTATGGTTGAAAATTTTTTTTACCTCATTTATTTGAATTTTTACCTTTTCAGGACTTGTTAGCCAAGCCTCATGGACACCGTCAATGGCATTAAATTTAGCTTTTTTCCCAATTATTTTATTTTTAAAAGCATATAAAACAACACATCTTGCCCCATTTCCACAAAGTGAGCTAAGCTTACCATCTGAGTTATAATATTTCATTTCGAAGTCTACAATATCTGAAGGTTCAAGCAGAATAATACCATCTGCACCGATCCCCCTATTGCGATCGCACATTTCTCTAAATTGTTGCTCACTTAATTGTGAAAATAAACCTTCATAATTATTCAAAATTATAAAGTCATTTCCAGCTCCTTGATATTTGTCAAATTTTAAAGTCATAAAAAAGCAAATGTAGTCATTTTAAAAGGTGTTAAAGAGTAGTTAAAGCAAAATGATTAATACTTTATTTCATTAAATTTGTTTAAAAATTATAAAAATGAAATTATTCTTTAAAACCTTTACAATAGCCATTTTTAGTGCTATATCTTCAGTTTTTATATACGATACTTATTTTCAAAAATCTCAGATAGATTTAAACAATGAAAAGGACCATAATTTAATTCCAGCTAATTATAAAATAAATTCATCTACTATACCAGCTGAAAGTACAGATTTTACTATTGCAGCTTCAAAAACTATAAATGCTGTAGTGCATGTTAAAAATACAAGTTCATCTAGTTCAAACCTACCATCGTTTTATAGATATTTTTACGATAAAGATGAATTACCTGAAAGAATTGGTACAGGGTCAGGAGTAATTGTATCACCTGATGGATACATAATAACAAATAATCATGTTATTGAAAATAGCAACGAAATCGAAATAACAACAAACGATAATAAATCATTTAAAGCTACTATAATCGGAACAGATCCAGATACTGATATAGCTGTTCTTAAGATTAATGCTGACAAAAAATTACCTTATGTTTTTTTTGGCAATTCTGATGCAACTAGAATCGGGGAATGGGTATTGGCCGTTGGCAACCCATTTAACTTAAATTCTACTGTGACTGCGGGTATCATAAGTGCTAAATCAAGAGATCTTAACAAAAGAGATGGAATTAATGAATCATACATTCAAACAGATGCTGCAGTCAACAGAGGAAATAGTGGAGGAGCATTAGTAAATACACAGGGTGAATTAATTGGTATAAATACAGCTATTACGTCTGTTTCTGGCGGGTTTGTTGGTTATTCTTTTGCTGTACCTAGTAATGTAGCGAGAAAAGTTTTCGAAGATCTAATTGAATATGGTGATGTTCAAAAAGGTCTTTTAGGAGTTGTGGGTCAGGCTTTGGATGCTCAATCTGCAGCACGTTTTAAAGTAGATGAGACAGAAGGTTTTTATATAACAGATTTAGAAAAAGGCTTAGGTGCAGACTTGGCCGGATTAAAATCAGGAGATATAATAAAAAGTGTTGATGGAATCACTATAAACAAGTTTGCAGATTTATCGGGTTATCTGGCTAGCAAAAGACCTGGAGAAAAAGTAGTAGTACTTTATAAACGAGACGGAAAAGGGAAAAAAGTAAATGTCCGATTAGAAAAAATTAACCGAGCTATTTTCTTTTACATGGAAGTTAGAGAATTAAGTTCACAGCAGAGGCAAGAGTTTAATACCGACTATGGACTTTATATTTCAAATATGAACAACCGTAGACTTTACCAAAATGGAATTGACAGTGGATATGTTATATTAGAAGTTAATGGGGAAAAAGTAAATATTTTATCAGATGTTAAAGGTTATAGAGTTAGTGAATTGGAAAGTATATTATTTTTGAACCCAAATGGTGAAAAAGAAAAAATAATATTACAATTCTAGAAATTTAAGTGAAAAAAAACCTGAAATTCATTTATCGTCTTGTATTTTTAAATGTAAAATAAATAGTAATGCGTATAGATATCATTACATTATTTCCTGATCTTATTAAAAGCCCTTTTGAATCCTCTATTCTCAAAAAGGCAATAACTTCTGGTAAGGCAGACATTCATTTTCATGACTTAAGAAATTATGGGACAAATAAATACAAACAAGTAGATGACTACCCTTTTGGGGGTGGAGCAGGTATGGTAATGATGGTTGAACCGATAGATCGTTGTATAATGTCACTAAAAAAAAGTAGAAGTTATGACTCGGTAATCTATCTAACACCTGACGGAGAGAAACTAAATCAAAAAAAAATTAATTATTTTTCAACATTAGAAAATATAATAATGTTATGCGGGCATTACAAAGGAGTAGACCAACGTGTTCGTGATAATCTAATTACAGATGAAATATCGATTGGTGATTTTGTTCTTTCAGGGGGTGAATTAGCTGCAACAATTTTATGTGATTGTATAGTTCGATTAATCCCTGGTGTACTTGGTGACGGGTCATCTGCACTCAACGACAGTTTTCAAGACGATCTTTTAGCCTCACCAATATATACCCGCCCAGCAAATTACAAGGGTTGGAAGGTTCCTGATGTGTTGTTGTCAGGGAATGCATTATTGATAAATAATTGGCGTGAAGAAAAATCTTTAAAAAATACTCAAAAACGTAGGCCCGATCTATTAAAATAATAATCAATGCCCTAATGTTTGTTAAATAATGTTTAACGTATTGTTTACATCAAAATAAATTTTAATTTTGCAACCTATCTAATGCAACCTCTTAAATGCTAGTGCAGTTAAATTTTGATTTAAAATTATTTTTCTCATGGAATCACTTTTAAATTTTGTTCACAACGAATTCATTACAAAAAAAAATCATCCAGAATTTAGTACAGGCGATACAATAACTGTTTATTACCAAATTAGGGAGGGTGAAAAAGTTCGTACACAGTTTTTTAAAGGAACTGTAATTCAAATAAAAGGACAGGGTCTATCTAAAACCTTTACAATTAGGAAAATGTCCGGAACCATAGGAGTAGAACGTATATTTCCTATTAATTTACCAACAATAGAAAAGATTGAAGTAAATAAAAGAGGTAAAGTCCGAAAATCAAGGATTTACTATTTTAAAAATCTTAGAGGTAAAAAGGCAAGAATCAAAGAATTATAATAAAATAAAGGTATTTCCGTTTTATTTTAGGAAGGTTTAGTTTAAGCTATCTAATTCCATAATTCGACCCTCATAAGACCAAATAATAAACTGATGACAAAAATAAAAGTTGTTAACCCAATAGTAGAGATGGATGGAGACGAGATGACTCGAATAATCTGGAAGTTTATCAAAGAACAACTTATACTACCCTATTTAAATATTAAAATAGAATATTATGATCTTTCTGTTACTTCTCGCGATGCAACTGAAGACAAAATTACCATTCAAGCTGCTCATGCTGTAAAAAAATATAACGTAGGAATAAAATGTGCCACAATAACACCAGATGAAGATCGAGTTAAAGAGTTTAACCTTTCAAATATGTGGAGATCACCAAATGGAACAATTAGAAACATCGTAGGTGGAACAGTATTTCGTGAACCAATTATAATGAAGAATGTTCCGCGTTATGTTCAGGGATGGACAAAACCAATTTGTATTGGACGACATGCTTTTGGTGACCAGTACAAAGCTGCAGATACAGTAACAAATGGGAAGGGTAAACTAACAATGACTTTTACACCAGATGATGGAGGTACTCCTAAAACTTGGGAAGTATATCATTTTAAAGAAAATGGTGTTGCGATGAGTATGTATAATATAGATTCCTCTATATACGGGTTTGCAAGATCTTGTATGAACAGGGCACTAGACAAAAAATGGCCTTTATACTTATCAACAAAGAATACGATACTTAAGGCATATGATGGTCGCTTTAAAGATATTTTCCAAGAGATTTATGAGAATGAGTTCAAGGATGATTTTAAAAGTGCTGGAATAAAATATGAACATCGCTTAATAGATGATATGGTAGCTGCTGCTATGAAGATGAATGGTGGCTTTGTTTGGGCTTGTAAAAACTATGACGGCGATGTGCAGTCGGATACAGTAGCACAAGGTTTTGGTTCTTTAGGGCTAATGACTTCTACATTAGTAACACCCGATGGCAAAACAATGGAAGCAGAAGCAGCTCATGGAACTGTGACTCGTCATTATAGACAATATCAACAAGGAAAAGAAACATCAACAAATCCGATTGCATCTATCTTTGCATGGACTCGTGGACTTGCTCATAGGGGTAAACTTGATGATAACAAAAATTTAATTAATTTTTGTCTAACACTTGAAAATGTGTGTATTGAAACCGTAGAAAGTGGTAAAATGACTAAAGATCTAGCAGTTTTAATTCATGGAAAAAAAACAAATAGTTCTCATTATCTTACAACACAACAATTTCTTTCTGAGTTGAAAAAAAATCTTGAATTAAAAATTGGATGAAGTCTCGTATATTTAGTTAATTAAATTTTCACTAAATGGCTTTTGAAAAAATAACTGAATCTGAATCTCACCACAACGACTTAGAAAAAAAATCAATCATTCAATTGTTAGACGGAATGCATCAAGAAGATATGAATGCTGTTAAAGCTGTTGGTATGATAAGAGATAAGACTGCTAAACTAATTTCTAAAGTTGTGGAGCTTCTAAAAAGTGGTGGTCGTCTTTTCTATATTGGTGCCGGTACAAGTGGCAGGCTTGGGGTTTTAGATGCATCAGAGTGCCCCCCTACATTTGGAACTTCATCAGACAAAGTTATTGGACTTATTGCTGGTGGAGATTATGCATTGAGAAACTCTATAGAAAAAGCTGAGGATGATACTAAACAAGCATGGAAAGATTTAAAAAAATTTCAGATTAATAATAAAGATATTGTCATAGGTATTGCGGCTTCAGGTACAACTCCTTACGCTGTTGGTGGTTTAAAAGAAGCTCAAAAAAATGAAATTACAACAGGTTGTATTGTATGTAACATTAATAGTCCACTTGCTGATTTTAGTGATTTTCCAATAGAAGTTGTAGTAGGACCTGAATACTTAACAGGTAGTTCGAGAATGAAGGCAGGAACAGCCCAAAAACTTATACTTAATAGCATAACAACAGCGACTATGATTCAATTGGGTCATGTCAGAGGAAATAAAATGGTAGATATGCAACTAACAAATGACAAGCTACGAGGGCGAGCTGAAAAAATTGTTTATGATGCAACAGGAGCAGATATTAATTCAATAAAAAAGTACTTAAAAATTCACGGAAGTGTACGAAAAGCAATTGATGATATTAATAAAAATTAATTTTATTGCTAAAAAGTGGAATGTTATTAAATTTCAAATTTAATTGGACAAATATTTATTAAAAAAAGGATTCAGATTAGTCTCAGTTTCAATTTTAAGTTGCTTTATTGGACCAGTAATTGTTTATCAGTCATTTAAAAATAAAGACCATCCTCTATATTATTTTGTCCTAAGTATCGGATTATTATTTTTACTTATTGCTATTTATAATGGATTCAAGGGTATTACGACTATTGTTAAATCTTTTCTGGGTGAAAAAAAAAAGAGGAATATTTGACCCATGATTGTAACACTCATAAAGACCCACTATCTTTGTTAAGCTTTTAAGTATAAAATGATTGAAATTAGTTTTCCGGATAAGTCAAAACGATCTTTCAAAAAAGGTATCACTCCATTTGAGATTGCCAAAAGTATCAGTGAGGGTCTTGCAAGAAAAGTCTTGTCTTCTTCTTTCAATAAAAATATTGTTGAAGTTTCAACACCTCTTGAAAAAAATGGAAATATCAAACTGTTTACATGGAAAGATCCTGAGGGAAAAGCTGCATTTTGGCATTCATCTGCTCATATCTTAGCTCAAAGTATATTATCTCTTTATCCAACGGCTAAACTTACAATTGGTCCCCCAATTGAAAACGGTTTTTATTATGATGTTGATTTTGGTAATTATTCATTTACTGAAAAAGATTTGATCCCCTTAGAGAAGCAATTTATAAGCTTCGCGCGAGAAAAGTTTGAATTCAAAATGCGGATGTGTTCAAAAGCAGATGCACTTGAGTATTACAAAAAAGAAAATAATCCATTTAAATTAGAATTAATTGAAAATTTGGAAGATGGTGAAATAAGCTTTTGCGATCATTCAGATTTTACTGATTTGTGTAAAGGTGGACACATTCCCAATGCAGGACATATCAAAGCAGTAAAATTATTAAATATTGCAGGTGCGTATTGGAGAGGAGACGAATCAAAAAAACAACTTACACGAATTTATGGTATTTCATTTCCTAAACAAAAAGAACTTAGTGAATATTTGGCATTATTAGAAGAGGCTAAAAAACGTGACCACAGAAAACTTGGAAAAGAACTTGAACTTTTTACTTTTTCAAAAACAGTAGGTCAAGGTTTACCTCTATGGCTTCCAAAAGGAGCACAACTTCGTGAACGACTTGAAAATTTTCTTAAAAAAGCTCAGACTCTAGCAGGTTACGAGCAAGTAATTTCTCCTCACATTGGAAATAAAGAATTATATGTTACCTCAGGACATTATGAAAAATATGGAGCCGATAGTTTCCAGCCAATTAAAACTCCAGCTGATGGAGAAGAATTTCTCCTTAAACCCATGAATTGTCCTCACCATTGTGAAATTTATAAAACAAAACCTTGGAGTTATCGTGATTTACCAAAACGGTATGCTGAGTTTGGAACTGTTTATCGTTACGAGCAGAGTGGAGAATTACACGGTTTAACTAGAGTAAGAGGTTTCACCCAAGACGATGCGCACATCTTTTGCACACCAGAACAACTGAATGTGGAATTTAAAAAAGTTATAGATCTAGTTTTATATGTTTTTAAATCACTTGGTTTTAAAGATTTTTCTACTCAGGTGTCTTTGCGTGATCCTGGAAAACCTGAAAAATACATTGGTGGTTTAAAAAATTGGGAAATGGCAGAGAATGCTATTTTAAGTGCTGCCTCAGAGAAAAAATTAAATTATATCATTGAAAAAGGCGAAGCCGCTTTTTATGGTCCCAAACTGGATTTTATGGTAAAAGATGCGCTAGGACGCAGATGGCAACTAGGCACAATTCAGGTTGACTATAATTTACCGGAACGTTTTGATTTAACTTATAAGGGTAGTGATAATAATCTTCACAGACCTGTCATGATTCATAGGGCTCCTTTTGGAAGCATGGAACGTTTTGTTGCTATTCTAATAGAACATACAGGAGGAAATTTTCCCATTTGGCTTACACCAATTCAGGTAAATATACTTTGTGTTAGTGAAAAGCATAAAAATTACGCTCAAAAAGTTTCAAATTTCTTGGAAAATCACGAAATTCGCGCCCTCTTGGATGATCGAAACGAAACGATAGGAAAAAAAATTCGAGAATCAGAGATTTCGAAAACTCCTTATATGATTATCCTAGGAGAAAAAGAAGTCCAAAGCCAAACTGTCTCCATACGAAAGCACCAAAAAGGAGATATTGGAAGCTTTGATTTAAATTCGGCTGTTAAGCTGGTTAAAAATAATATAAAGGAGAGTCAAGCTGCCTTTGAAGTTTAATTAAAAAAGAAAGATATAGCAATACGAAGAAGAAGATCGAGTCGACCTGGGAGAGTATTCAAAGAGGATCCGCACAAGATAAACGAAAAGATTACAGCTCATGAGATACGTCTTGTGGGTGATAACGTTGAGGTTGGAGTTTACAGCCTAAATAAGGCCTTACTATTAGCCCAAAACCTTGAATTAGATCTTGTTGAAATTTCACCTAAGGCAACCCCACCCGTATGTAAGATTTTGGAATACAAAAAATTCTTATATGAACAGAAAAAAAGGGAAAAGGTCCTTAAAGCAAAATCTACCAAGATCATAGTAAAAGAAATTCGTTTCGGGCCTAACACTGACGAACATGACTATGAGTTTAAAAAGAAACACGCGGAAAAATTTCTTAAGGATGGAGCAAAGCTAAAAGCCTTCGTTTTTTTTAAGGGCCGTTCAATTATTTTTAAAGAGAAAGGTCAAATACTACTTTTGCGCTTAGCGCAAGATCTCGAGGAAATTGGCAAAGTTGAACAAATGCCATTGTTGGAAGGAAAAAAAATGATAATGTTTATTACACCAAAGAAAAAATAATAGATTATGCCAAAAATGAAAACAAAATCAAGTGCGAAAAAACGCTTTAAGTTGACAGGGAGTGGTAAAATTAAAAGAAAACACGCTTTTAAAAATCACATTTTAACAAAAAAATCAAAAAAACGCAAATTAAAACTAACCCACTCCGGATTAGTTCATGACAGCGATGCAAAAAACATAAAAGAACAACTACGCCTTGTATAATTTAAAAGGGTATTAAAACAATTAAATTAACCTGAAGTAAGGCTCTTAAAGAGTATTTTTACCGCCTGCTTCAAAAAACAATTAAAATGCCAAGATCAGTAAATTCAGTTGCCTCAAGAGCACGCAGAAAAAAAATAATAAAACAAGCTAAAGGTTATTTCGGACGTAGAAAAAATGTTTGGACTATTGCAAAAAATGCTGTAGAAAAAGCAATGCTTTATTCTTACAGAGATAGGAGAGTAAAAAAACGAAATTTTAGATCCTTATGGATTGCACGTATTAATGCTGGTGCTAGAGCTAATGGTATGTCCTATAGCCAATTTATGGGAAAAATAAAAGCCAATAATATTGAGCTCAACCGAAAAATATTGGCCGATTTGGCCATGAATAATCCCGAGGCTTTCAAAGTCATTGTTGATAAAATTAAATAAATCAAACCCTACCAACTCACCTAAAAAATCTGATTTATGTGGGTTTTTATTTTAAGCCATGATGAAGATTTATCATAACAATCGGTGTCGCAAATCTCGAGAAGCTTTGCAGTACCTTGAAAATAAAGGTACAGACATACAAATCATTAAATACATGAAGGACCCGTTAACTGCAACAGAGTGGAAAGATCTTTTTTTACAGATAGGCAAATCACCTCAGGAAATGATTCGCACACAAGAGCCTTTATGGAAGAATGTTTATAAAGATCAAGAAATCGATGATGTAAAATTACTTGATATCTTTTCCAAAAACCCTAAACTCATCAAAAGGCCCATAGTATTAAAAGGGCAAAAAGGCGTTTTAGTCCAACCCTTAGAGATTTTGAAAGCTTTCATATCTTCACATTAACCCTCGTTTACATGTATTTAGTCTAAAAGTAAAGCAAGCCTATGCTATGAAAAAAAAACACTTTGGAATCCTATTCCTTCTTGGAATGCTTCTTGTTTATGGGCAAAGGCCTGGGGGTCCACCAAAATTCTTTATTACGGGTAAGGTAATTGAAAAACAAAACAGTCAACCACTGGAGTACGCAACAATTACATTAAGAAGCAATAATCGCCCCGATTTTATTCAGGGTGGAATCACAGATGCCGAAGGAAATTTTAAAATTGAATCTTTCCCAGGACAATACGATATCAATATCGAATTCATCAGTTTTACAACATATATTCTGAACGGTGTATCCATTAAGTCGAATTTGAATTTGGGAACCATTGCTCTGGAAATTGATACCAACGAACTGGAAGAAATAGAGCTGGTAGGTGAGCAAACTCAGGTTGAAATACGATTAGACAAGCGCATCTACAATGTGGGCAAAGATATTACGGTCCGTGGAGGCAGCGTAGCCGACGTTTTAGGGAATATTCCTTCTATCACCGTGGATGTTGAGGGAAATATTGCACTTCGGGGCAACAACAATGTTAGAATTCTCATCAATGGAAAACCCTCAGGCCTTGTTGGTATTTCTGGTCCTGACGGGCTTCGCCAACTGCCCTCCGAATCAATAGAGAAAGTAGAAGTCATCACCTCACCTTCTGCTCGTTACGATGCCGAAGGCACTGGTGGAATTCTTAATATAATTTTAAAAAAACAAGAACGTTCTGGCTTCAATGGTAACTTTAATATAAATGGTGGTGTTCCTGAAACCTTCCGCGGAACAGCTACAGTGAATTGGAAAACAAAAAAACTAAACCTGTTTTCTACCAACACTATTGGCCGAAGGACCAGTATTAGCAATGGATTATCTGAAAATGAGTATTTCAATGGAGAAGAAGCCAATTCATATCTCTTTGAAACAGGAAAAATCAGTCGAGAACGTGATCAATTATTTATTTCCCTAGGAGCAGAATACTTTATTGATGACTCCAGTAGCTTTACCTTAAACGGCTTTTATCGAGACAATGATGGAATTAATGACGGTGTAGTTACCATCGATGAACTGGGTTCCATCGGTGGAAGTCCTATTTCTACTATTGAGCGTAAGCAATATGAACCTGAACTTGATGAATCTTTTCAAATCTCTGGACTCTATGAAAAGAAATTTAATGACAAAGGGCACGAAATCAGTGCCACCTACCAGTATGAAGAAAGTTCGGAAGATGAGCTGGCACAAATTACAAGCCTTCAAACCTTTCCTTCTTTAAGAATCAACGATAACGAAGAAGTGACCACATTAGAATCACAAAGGAGAATCTTGGCTCAAGTAGATTATGTCTATCCCTTAGATGAGAATACCCAAATAGAACTGGGGTATCGTGGTACTTTCAATACTATTGAAACCGATTATGAAGTTGCTTTTATAGAAAATAATGTTCGTACCATCGATACAGACCTAACCAACGTATTGGTATATAAAGAATATGTAAATGCTGCCTATGCTCAGTTTGGTAAGAAAATTAATCAATTCTCTCTTTTAATTGGGTTGCGAATGGAGGACTCCAATATCGTGATTGACCAAAGAACAACTAATGATTACACTAACAAGCGTTACATCAACTGGTTTCCCACAGTCAACCTTTCCTATGAAATAGATGAAAAAGAAAGCATTACAATAGGATATGCTAAAAGAATTCGGCGCCCCCGAGGGTTTTTTCTAAATCCCTTTCCTTCACGAAATAGTATCACCAACTTCTTTCAAGGAAATCCTGATTTGGATCCTGCTAGTACCGGGAGTTTTGATTTGGGTTACCTTAAACGCTATAAAAAAATTACTATAAATGGATCAATTTATTATCAACGTACAACTAATAACTTTCAATTTGTTAATGAAGATACCGGGGAAACGGTTATCTTGAGTGGTGACCCAAGTGATCCTAATTCTGATCTTGTAATTGTACCTGTATTAAGAAGGGGCCCAATAAATCTTTCCAAAAATAAACGCTACGGAGGAGAGGCTAGCCTGACTTTTACTCCCAATCGAAAAATTCGTTTAAATGCCAACTTCAATGTTTACAGAAATGAAGTAATTGGAACATATAATGGGTTTATCTTTGACGCTAAAAATGTAAGCTGGTCTTCACGATTTATTTCAAGTATTAATTTTGGTGAAGGCCTTAGCTGGCAAAACCAGTTTTTTTTGCGTGGACCACGAGTAACCGCGCAATCCAAAAGTAAACCGCTGGGCGGATTGTCTACCGCAATCAACAAAGACATATTAAAAGACAAAGGGACTTTATCCTTTCGGATTAGTGATGTATTCAATTCTCAAAAGTATCGCTCAAATACCTTCACCGATACGTTTAACAGTTATACTGAATTCCAATGGCGGCAACCCACCTACATTGCAACCTTTACCTATCGATTGAATCAAAAGAAAAGTCAACGAAGCCGTCGAGGCAGATACGGTGGTGATGACGATAGTGGTTATGGTTTCTAGGAAAAAACATCAGAATACAGACGTTTATTTTATTCAATTTATTTTTTTTTAGCTCGCCATTCGTCAAAGCGTTCCTTAGCAGCACCAAAGAGCCAATAGGGGATTGCAAAAGTAAGTAGGAAAATCATCAACCAGAATCCGATGGTAAGTATACTCAAGAAAGCAAGAAATCCTAAATATTGGTCAAATTCAAACATATGCACGTAATATATTGTAAAAGTAATTTTTTTTATTTACTTGTAAGAATTGAATAATTAAAATTTACTGAAAGAAAATATTCTACGTTATATTAAGGTTTATTCTTAAACCTAGTATTTTTATATAAAATTATTAAATATGAAGTACCGTACTGAAAAAGATACAATTGGAGAAATTAAAGTCGCCAAAGATGTTTATTGGGGTGCCCAAACAGAGCGCTCACTAGCAAACTTTAAAATAGGTTCTTCAGGTTCTATGCCAATGGAAATCATATATGGATTTGCCCAACTTAAAAAAGCTGCTGCTAACACAAATTTTGATTTGGGTGTTTTATCAAAAGTAAAAAGAGATCTAATAGTTAAAGTTTGTAATGAAATTTTGGAAGGGAAATTGGATGATCATTTTCCATTAGTAATTTGGCAAACTGGATCAGGTACTCAAAGTAATATGAATGTAAATGAAGTAATTTCAAATAGAGCTCATGTTATTGAAGGTAAAATAATAGGTGAAGGAGAAAAAACCCTTGCACCGAACGATGATGTAAATCGATCTCAATCATCAAATGATACTTTTCCAACGGCAATGCATATTGCTTGCTACAAAAAAATAATAGAAACAACAATTCCTGGTTTAACAGATTTAAAAAATGCCTTAAATGAAAAAGCAATTGCATTTAAAGATATTGTGAAAATTGGTAGAACCCATTTGATGGATGCCACTCCCCTAACCCTCGGTCAGGAATTTTCAGGATATTCTACCCAATTAGAAAATGGTATAAAGGCTTTACAATTTAGCCTCAATCACCTTGCAGAAATAGCTCTGGGCGGGACCGCAGTAGGTACAGGAATCAATACCCCCAATGGATATGCAGAAAAAGTAGCTTCATATATTTCTGAGTTTACAGGTTTTCCTTTTAAAACAGCACCTAACAAATTTGAAGCATTAGCTGCTCATGATGCTATAGTTGGATCTCATTCAGCTTTAAAGCAGATTGCAGTTTCATTAAATAAAATTGCTAATGACGTTCGATTAATGGCATCAGGTCCTCGCTCTGGGATTGGAGAGTTAATATTACCAGCGAATGAGCCTGGGAGTTCAATTATGCCTGGAAAAGTTAATCCAACACAATGCGAAGCCTTGACTATGGTATGTGCACAAGTCATGGGAAATGATGTAGCTGTGAGTGTTGGCGGCACACAAGGTCACTATGAGTTAAATGTTTTCAAGCCTATGATGGCTGCTAACACCATTGAATCAGCTCAACTAATTGGAGATGCATGTTTTAGTTTCACTCAAAATTGTATAAAGGGTATCGAACCAAATTATAAACGAATTAAAAATTTAGTTCAAGATTCATTAATGTTAGTTACCGCGTTGAATACAAAGATAGGATACTACAAATCTGCTGAAATTGCTAAAAAAGCATATGATGAAGGAACAAGTTTAAAAGAAGCTAGTTTAAATCTCGGTTATTTGACGGAAGAACAATTTGACAAATGGGTTCGTCCGGAAAATATGACAGGAAATGAAAAAAGTTAAATTCAGAAATTATTCCAATAAGGATGCTTCTATTTTTAAGTCTTTAAACTTGGAGTGGCTACAAAGCTATTTTTATGTTGAACCTATTGATGAGTTGATTCTTAACAATCCTAAATCAAAAATATTAGATACTGGAGGTTATATATTTATGGCAGAGTTAAATGATGAAGTTATTGGAACCTTCACGTTTATAAAGTTAAAAAAAAATATTTTTGAATTCAGCAAGATGGCTATTAATCCGCTTTACAGAGGTCAAGGGCATGGAAATACTATGATGAAATTTGCAATTTCATTTGCAAAAAAAAATGAATGGAAAAAAATTATTCTCTACTCCAATACCAAATTAGAGAATTCAATTCATTTATATTATAAATATGGTTTTTTAAAAGTAGAAATAGAGTCCAATGTTGTTTATTCTAGAGGGAATATTAAAATGGAATTAAACATAGACTGATCGATTTGTAATATTTAGATTTTTATCTTTTAATATTTTAAATCCTACCCCTTAGAGCATTAAAAGCCCAAGCTATAGCATAAAACCCGACCCCAGCAATTGAAAAACCTATTGCATATTCCCGATATTTAAATATACCTACCAAAATCAGAGATGATCCAATTATGGCCATAATCAAAGAAGTAATACCTACTATTTTATTTTTATTTAAGCTCATAATTTTTTGCATCTCAAATATCGAACATTTATTTAAAATGACACTTATATAAATTATTACTTTAGCAGTATCATTTTTTTATTAATGGAACTAGAAAAAGAGAAGAATAAGGACTCAATGAAGATGGCTTGGGCTAATATTGAGTCGAAAGTTAGAAAAATTAAACTAGGAGGTGGCAAAAGTCGGCTTGATAAAATTAAAAGCCAGGGTAAATTAACAGCTAGAGAAAGAGTAAAAAATCTTGTTGACGACCCAAGTAAAATTTATGAAATTGGAATTTTAGCAGGGGAAGAAATGTATAAAGAATATGGTGGATGTCCATCTGCAGGAGTTATAGTTGTAATTGGTAAGGTTTCAGGAAGATATTGTGTAATAGTTGCAAATGATCCAAGTGTAAAGGCTGGCGCGTGGTTTCCAATAACAACAAAAAAAAATTTAAGAGCACAAGAACTAGCCATTGAGAATAGGATTCCAATAATTTATTTAGTAGACAGCGCGGGTATTTTTCTTCCTCTCCAAGATGAACTTTTCGCTGATAAAGAAAACTTTGGTAGGATATTTAGAAATAATGCAAAAATGAGTAGCATGGGTATTGTCCAAATTGCAGCTGTAATGGGAAGCTGTGTTGCAGGAGGTGCTTACCTGCCAATTATGTCTGATGAGGCAATTATAGTTGAAAAAACAGGGAGTATTTTTTTGGCCGGAAGCTATCTTGTCAAAGCAGCTATTGGGGAGAATGTTGATAATGAATTTTTAGGAGGAGCTGATACTCACAGCAGTATCAGTGGTGTTACAGATTATAAATTAAAAGATGATAAAGCAGCATTGGATAAAATAAGAAGCATTGTTGATAAAATTGGTTCTTACACTAAGGCTGGCTTTAAACGCTCAGAAACTAAGATTCCTGAAATTGAAGAAAATAACATTTATTCAATTTTACCGAAAAAAATCTCACAACCTTACGATTCATATAAATTGATTGACTTACTTGTTGACCATAATTCGATTGATGAATATAAAAAAGATTATGGTAAAACAATAATCACTTGCTATGCTAAAATAGATGGTTGGTCAATTGGAATTGTAGCTAATCAAAGAAATATGGTAAAAAGTAAAAATGGTGAAATGCAGTTTGGTGGAGTTATATACGGCGATGCTGCAGATAAAGCAACAAGGTTTATAGCCAATTGCAATCAAAAAAATATTCCACTTGTCTTTTTACAAGATGTTACTGGGTTTATGGTTGGAAGTAAAGCAGAGCATGCCGGGATTATAAAGGATGGTGCTAAGATGGTTAATGCAGTAGCCAATTCAGTTGTCCCAAAGTTCACAATAATTATTGGAAACTCTTTTGGAGCTGGAAACTATGCAATGTGCGGTAAAGCCTTCGATCCCAGGCTCATACTCGCTTGGCCCACAGCAAAAATTGCTGTTATGGGAGGAAATCAAGCTGCAGAAGTATTATTTCAAATTGAAAAATCTGCTGCTTTAAAAAATGGTCAGCAAATTGATGAAAAAGAA
>CEOK01199093.1_pt1 | contig 18160 bp, 10 predicted proteins | sample 427001 | NCBI WGS metagenome assembly CEOK01 (sample SAMEA2591108, study PRJEB7988) | marine metagenome | isolation source: saline water (ENVO:00002010), including | reverse complement strand
AACTCAACCATAACCTGCCCACAATGTGCATTTAAGAAAACTGAAATTATGTCTACTAATAGTTGCCGGTTTTTTTATGAATGCTTGCATTGCAAAATACTCTTAAAACCAAATAAGGGTGATTGTTGTGTGTTCTGTTCTTTTGGAGATGTAGTTTGTCCACCCATCCAAAATGGAGACAAGTGCTGTGAGAATTAAAAATAGAGTGATTCACTGTTTTGTTCAAGTCAGTGACGGTTGAGTAGTTGCATAAGTTTGTACTTAAGCGGTAAGTAGAATTGTAATTGGGATCTATGAGAACAAAGGATTAATGATGTTATATGTTTCCACTAAACGGTTTCTAAGAGTCACTACGTGGACGTCCATCGCTTGCTTGGCATTGTTTATTCAGTGCTCACAAGAATCAGATTTATCTAGTGACACCATAGCTGCCGTTGGTGAATATGATGTCACAATTACGGAATTCACCAACACATTTAATGAAGCCTACTTTAAAACAGGGCAGGCTTTAGTTCCAGACATTGATACCCGTCGTGCACTTTTGATGAATAATTTAGGCAGGTATATCCTCGCCAATCACGCGAAAGAACTTGGTTTAGATCAAAGCGAAGAGGGATTGAGAAGACTGAAACGTGTGAAAAGAAGGGTGATAAACGAAGAAGTTCGAGAAAGAATCATACTGTCTGAGGTTGAGGTGCTGGAAGAAGACCTTAGCGAAGCATTTTTAAGGTTCAACACCAGAATTAGAGCTTCACATCTTGTTGCACCCTCGATGGAGGATGCAGTCCAGTTACAAAAGAGATTGGAAAATGGCGAGGCATTTGAGTCGTTAGCCAAAGAGGTTTTCAAGAACCCAACTCTAGCCTCAAATGGTGGAGATTTGGGGTGGTTCTCGATCGATGAAATGGATGTTGGATTTGAAGACGCTGCGTACACATTATCCGTTGGTGAAATATCACCCCCCGTTCAAACAGCTCAGGGTTATAGCATTATTAAAGTCACAGATCGAGCACAAACACCCATCCTAACTCAGCAACAATTCGCCCGTGCGAAGCCCCAAATCTACAGTTATGTGAAGAGGAAGAAGGAGGAGCTTTTGGAAAGAGAACACCTCCAATCGTTTCTGGACTCATCGGAAGTATTCAATAAAGAAGTTGATGAATTGTATGAAATGCTAAAGTCCCAATCCGATTACAGAGAGTTAAAGATCCAAAACAGAGAAAAACTTCTGAGGTTTAAGGATTATGATTTCTCCATAATTGACTTTTCCAATGAATTTGGGCTAAACCCCGAACGCGAATCAATATTTTTATCAAATAGAAGCGCTTTTATTAAACTTATTAAAGCCTTAGCATACCGAAAATATCTTTTTGAGATAGGTGTGGAGTATGGACTGGATGTTGAAATTGATGTTGTGGCCTCAATCAAAGAAACCTATTCGTATGAGCTTGAGTCTATGCTATTAGAGAAACTGGATGAAGAGCTAATCCTCAGCGAGGATGCTTTAATTGATGAGTATCAAAAGAATAGAACTCGCTATGTCGAACCTTTGAAGTTGAATTTGAGGCGGTTAAAAGTGGAGGATAAAGGCCTGGCAAGAATGCTCCATGAAAAACTGGAAAAAGGAGCACGTATGGTAGACGTGATTGATGATTATAGTACAGATCCACAAGACCGCCTCCTTAACGGTGTGATTGGCTACAAATCTATCAACTCTTTTGGGGCTCAAGCACAGCAGATTGCGTCTTTAGATGTTGGAGATATATCTCCAATTCTGGAGTATTCTTCGAATGAATATCATATTTATGAATGTCTTGATAGAGAAGAGTCTAGGCAATTGAGCTTTGTCGAAGCCTACAATGAAATTGAAGAGCGGTTAAAACAACAGCATCGACGAAGCAAAAATGCTTCCATGATTAAAGAAGCGTTGAAAAACCAGAAAGCAGTAATCAACGAACCACTTCTTGATACATTAAGAATAGAGATTTACAATTAGGCACCCTAAGATGAGACTGTTACTACTTACACTTGGATGGATCGCATTACCCTATCTAGTTTTTGCTCAATCGGGTAAAATAACTGGAAAGATTACCGATGCTGAAACGAATGAACCTCTCTTTGGGGCTACCGTTTCGATCAAAGGGACAACGGTTGGGGCCTCTGCAGATTTGGATGGTGAATATTTGATATTGAATGTTGCCCCAGGGACTTATGAGTTGGAATTTCGCTATATCGGCTACCAATCCGTAACTGTTCAGAATGTAGTCGTGCGTACAGATTTAACAACAGAACAAGACATAGCCCTTAGATCGAGTGTCGTTGAAGGGGATGAACTGGTGGTCGTCGCCGAAAGGCAGGCTGTGATTAAGGATATTACGAGTTCTGAGGCGAGAGTTAGTAGTGAGGAAATTGCTAAACTACCTGTCCAAGAAGTCAGTGACATCATCCAGTTACAAGCAGGGGTAAATGTAGGGAACAACGGTGCTATTCACATTCGAGGTGGGCGCGCATCAGAAGTATCTTATGTGGTGGATGGAATACGAGTGACAGATGATTATGATGGAAGCTCAGGGCTACGTATCGAAAATGAATCAATACAAGAGCTCCAAGTTATATCTGGGTCTTTTAATGCGGAGCATGGTCAGGCATTGTCTGGAATTGTGAATGTTGTCACAAAATCTGGCGACAATGATTTTGAGGGTTCGGTGCGTGCCTGGAGCGGTGGATACCTTGCGACCAACAAATCCCATCTTTATGACGGAATTGGCACTTCTCTATCTACCATTGATCCCCTTCGAATGCATAATGAGACAATTTCTCTCTCGGGGCCAATCATTGAAGATAAACTTACATTCTTCATCACAGCTCGAAACTTCGAAAATCAGGGATGGCTCAATGGCCGCAACCTTTACACACCCCAGGGGAAATATGTAGATCGAGTCCCTATCGATACCGATTTGTCCTCATATCGAACACTGTACAATCAAGAGGTTGACCTTGGGCATCCATGGTATTCTGTAGATACAGTGGTTGTAAGCGGCGTACCGATGTTAGAGATTAGGGATAATGGTACTAGAGATAGCTCGTTGGTAAATATGAACAGGTATCAGTCCCAAAGTATCCAAGGAAATCTTGAATTTAAACCCTCAAATAAACTAAAATTCAACCTCATTGGGACCCTTGCAAATGAAACAAGTAAGGGCTTCAGCTTCTCTAACAAGTTTGTACCTGAAGGTCAAAACACGACTTATAGAGATAATTATTCGGTAAACTTTAAAACGACTTACACCCCTTCAAATACTACATTCCTCACACTCAACGTAGCCAATCGATATAACTCATTCACCTCTAGGCTCTTTGACGATGCCTGGGATCCTCGTTACTTCAATTACGAAAATTTGTCCAATCCACTTTTTGGAACGGATAATGTGCTTTATGGGAACCAAATTCCCAATGCGGGTCAGTTTAGCACATATGGGACGAACAATTCTCGTTTTTTCCGCTCCACCAATACTTGGATCGCAAAGGTAGAGGTATCAAGTCAAGTGACAGACAGACACTTTTTGAAGGCAGGGTTCTCAGCGCAATATGACGAATTAACATACCATAGTTATTCACTAGTCCCACTCACACAAGAGGGTGTGACCATACCAGATGGCACCCCTGATGAGTTACTACCCTACATTGAACTGGGTATACCCGAGGTTAATACCCCAGGTCATCAAAAATACACTGAAAACCCCCTCAATCTATCAGGGTACATTCAGGATAAAATAGAGTACGAAGATCTTATTGTAAACGTAGGCCTTCGACTCGACTACTTTGATCCAAATACGCTCATTCCAAGTGATCCAGAAGACCCTGATATCTTCTTACCTACGAAAGCAGTCAATCAATACGACGATGCGAATGGCAATGGAGAACAGGACGAAAATGAACGAGCCCTAACCGTTGAAGATCGCCAGGCATATTGGTGGACTCCAGCATCTATCAAATATCAACTTTCACCAAGGCTTGGAATCGCGTATTCAATCAATGAAGGTGGTGTCATATATTTCTCGTATGGCTACTTCTTTCAAATGCCTTCCTATGATAGAATGTACACCAATAGCCAGATCTTGCTCAATCAGAGTGGATCCAATCAATCTCTTTTTGGGAATCCTGATTTAAAGCCAGAGAAATCTGTACAATACGAGCTGGGTTACAAGCAAGAGATTTTTAAAGGTACTGCTATTGAGTTGGCTGGGTACTACAAAGACACAAGGGATTACGTATCAAGTAGACCGCAAGTCACGGGTTCATCATCCATTATATATGGGACATATATCAACCGCGATTTTTCTCGCAGTATTGGGTTGACGTTTGCGTTTAATCAGTACGTAAGTTCAAGGTTCAACTTCGGGCTAGATTACACGTTTAGTACAGTTGAAGGAAGTAACTCTGACCCGGCATCTGAGTTTTTTGCCATCATAGCCCAAGGGGGCAAAATTGATGAATCAACACAATCACAGGCTCTAACCAAAGTAGTCCAACCATTGGATTGGGATCGTGCTCATATCCTCAACGGATCCATGTTTTATTCAGGGCCATCATGGGGTGTTAACTTGTTAGGTCGATTTAGTACAGGAACTCCCTATACACCGGCACGTGACATCCCAGGAGTTAGTGTGGGGGAAGTTGCTACAAACAGGGACTTGAGAAATACAGCCAGACTCCCAGCAAGGCTTACTTTTGACGTGAATGCGTTTAAACGATTCGAGATTTCAGGGCTCTCATTAGAGGTATTTGGTAATATTTACAACATCTTTGACAGTAAGCTCATTAATGCGGTCTATAATGACAGCGGATTAGCAACAAGACCATTACCTGCTCGAATTATTCCCAATGCGCATCCAGACTACTACCACAACCCTACATTCTATGGGGAGCCAAGAAGAGTGCAATTTGGTGTGCAACTAGCTTTTTAAAAGAGTAAGAACAAACATGATGAAACATAAGTATCTACACCAAGGCTCCCTTTCAATAGTAGTCGGCGCATTGTGCCTAATTTTTCCTCTAAATGCCTCAGCACAAAATCAAGACTATCAACCAAGCGAAGAACGGTCATCCTTTGATCAGAGGAAGGTTTCTGTCATGGATGGAAATCGACTCCGAGCTAGTTATCATAATACGGGCCACGCGGGTCGTAGGTCGTCAGACAACTTGAGCGAGTTAATTTTTGAGTTCCCCAAAAATACGAATAGAGAGTATATCTACTTTATTAGCACAATGTTTGGGACAGAAGTTCCGGACATGAGTACTCCCGAGGCTGATGAGTTTCCCATTGTGAGTGTGGCTTCATACAAATCGAGCCGTGACGGTCGAACAAATTGGTCTCTGAATCCAATCAAGGGGTATGTGCGAGACGATGCTGACGAAATCGCTCGGAGCGATCGAGGACCTACAAGTCCGTTGGGCAATACATGGCCTAACACATGGCCTGACAAATTAAATGATGGTGGAGATGGGTGGCCAAATTCGTGGAATGGATTTTTTGGGCGAGATCAGTTCAATGCCGACGTTGAGTTCTATTACAAAGCAGGAGACGATACCTATACTCGATACAATGGGACTCGTTTTGCACCTGACGCGACAGATCCATCGCGTGGAGGCTTAGGGGTGATCATGGATACACGCATTTTGGCTTGGTCTCAAACACTTGTAAATGCTACACACTTCAACATCTTCGAAATCAAAAATGATGCGAGCTACGATTATCCAAGAATGGCCTTTGGCCTTTGGATCGCAGATTTTGTAGCTGGGGGTGGTCCACTAGATACTCCAGAGTTTGATAATATTCGGTCCATTGCATACATCACAGATCAAGACAGACAAAGTGGTGGTAATGTGTTTGATGGCGGGCTTGTTGGTCAAATGGGGCTCAAGTTTTTGGAAACTCCAGGCAACGCGATTGACGGAATCGATAATGATGCGGATAGCGATTACTACAATCAAGCTAATACAGAGCTATACAATGATGAAAACGTCGATTTATATCAATCCCTGACGACAACTCAAGGGGGTTTTTATAGCTATGATGCCCTTGTTGACTCTGTAATTCCAAGCTTTACAGAAGCTAACTTCGAAGAGCGAGTAATCCAGCCTGGGGATAAGATTGTTAAGATATTGGAAGATCAATCAAGAGTTATTGATGTCTACAATGGGTCAACGATAGAGTCACAGGGTCGAATATGGGAATTTAGCGGCCCTATAACTGTTACTGAGGACGTTCTGTCACCAGAAGACCCTGATTTTGGGAATCATATTGACGGGTTTGATAATGATTTCGACGGACTCATTGATGAAAATAGACCCAATCACTTACTTAAAAGTACATTCATTACCTCGACGAGCACCTTTGAGCCTAGACCCGTCCGATTTATCAATTATCTCTTTTTTGAGCCTGGCGACACTCTTGATCGTGGTCTTATTGTCCCAAGAGCCGAGATATTGGAATCTTCCAATAGTGACGACCTGCGATCATCCATAAACCCACGCCAAGGATATCACACATCAGCCCCAATGATTGATGAAGGAAGAGAAGACGGGTTCGATAACGACAAAGATTGGACAGCTGGATTAGATGATGTGGGCGTCGAAGGGGATCCAGATCGCCTAAGTAATGGACAAGGAGATGGAAGGCCGACAAGTGGTGCAGGAACCTCCTTCCCAGGTGAACCAAATATTGACAAAACTGATGTGAGTGAGACGGATCTAATAGGTGTCACACGGGTTAGAATATTTGATGCAGGCGCTTTACAGGTAAGTCAAGATGCCGATATCTGGCTTAATTACTTAATTCCTGGTGAATTTGAAGAGAAGCAAGGAACAGATTCAGATATTTTTGTTTCATCTGGGTTGTTTCCCTTACTCCAAGGCACCTCTGAACGTTTTGCCTTGGCTATCACAGCAGCTCAAGAGAATGGCACTCCGCAACAAGATCGAAATCGAGTGAATCTAAGGCTTGAAGATGCTACAAGAGCCTATGAATCAGATTACCAGTTTGCCGTTGCACCAAGCCCTCCAATTCTACAAGCTGTTGCTGGTGATGGCAAAGTAACGCTTTATTGGGATGATTTAGCTGAGCAATCGTTTGACCGCTATATCAATATCCAGACGGGTGACGGTAACGATTTTGAGGGTTACAAGATTTACAGAACAACGGATGTCTCATTTGAGGAGATTTTAACCATCACCGATGGGTTTGGGTCTGGTACGTACCTCAGTCCATTAGCGATTTATGACAAGAAAAATGGCCTTAGTGGTTTTCATCCAGTGGCAGACAACGGATTGCAATTCAACCTAGGAAATGACTCTGGTCTCAAAAGAATTTTTGAGGACACGGATGTCATAAATGGTCGAACCTACTATTATGCGGTGACCTCCTATGATAGAGGTTTTGAGGCGGCGGGTATTTCACCTTCAGAATCTCCAGTGCAAGTTTCGCTTAACCCAGATGGCACCGTGATTTTGGGCCAAAATGTTGTCAAAATACGCCCATCAAGAGATCGAGCAGGGTATATATCTCCAGATAACCCACTCGCGGAACTAGTTTCAGGGTCTCCTGGGGGAACCGTTGAGGTTCAAATCGTTGATCCCTCTGCAGTTGTTCCAGACAATGTTTATGATGTCGTTTTTGAGGACACACTCGTAGAAGTCAAAGGTGCAGCTGATGAGATTCGAACCAAAAATTTCTCACTAAGAGAAATTAGTTCTGGGTCCCCTAAGGTATTGATTGATCGTTCTGAAGATCTAGAAGGTCAATTTAGTAAGGTAATGGATGGCTTTATGGTATCAGTCACGAACGAAGAGGGTTCGGGTGTTGACGATGGGAGAACACAATGGTCTAGTACCGAAACAGGAACACCTCATGATTATGAAATTGTCGTTCAAGGGCCGCCGGTGGTCAGAGATTACGAATTGGTGATTGGGGACGCCGTCGGATTTGGCGCATCCACAAGTGCTACTGTGGAGACTTTCCCCGGAAATTTCAGGGAGTTACCCTCCATGTCGACCAATTTTATTATTCGTGATACGCAAACGAAAGAGCCTGTGAAGTATGCGTTCCAAGATTTAAATAATCCCGCTTCGCCCCAACAGCGCTGTAATCCTACATTTTTCCCACCGGCCAGTTATGAGCAAGTTGAGTCTGGTCAGCTTTCGGCAGTTGCTGGTTTTAGTGGAAGATGTTCTGATGTGATTTATCTAATTGAGGATTATCGAGAACAAAAAGGTGTCGTTACCTATAGAATTAGCATGAACGCCTTCTTCTCCGAAGGTGGATTACTGACTCGTCATCCTAAACCTGGGGATACATTGTCTGTGTACACTAATAAGCCCTTTATTGATGGGAATAGATTCCAGTTCATCATGGACCAGGACAATCTTCCACAAATTAATTCAGACACACTGCGAAGTGATTTGGATGACGTGCTTGTGATTCCTAATCCCTACAAAGTTTCCAGTGTGTTTGAGCCACAAGTGACCAGTACAAACTTTCAGCAAAATCGAGAATTGCACTTTACGGGTGTACCAGCTCCATCTACCCTCAGAATCTTCACAGCATCGGGCACCTTGATTCGAAAAATTGATATCACCCAGTCCAATCTCACCAGTGAGTATGGAGGAACCTATATCTGGAATATGCTCACCAGGGATAATTTAGAAATATCCTATGGAGTGTATCTCTACCACATATCAACACCTGAAGGGGCGGAGAAGACGGGTAAATTTGCAGTCATTAAATAAGAGGAACCCAGATGAAGACACACTACACTCGCATTGCATTCTTATTTGTGATTGTTTCATTCGCTGGGCTAACCGATAGTCAGGCTCAGTTATCAAAAGTTGGAACTACCGCAGCTGACTTCATGAATATGCCTCTGGGAGCGCGCTCATCGAGCATGTCGGCATATACGGCCACTGTGAATGATCCAACCGCAACATTGTTAAATCCCGCTGGTTTAATGGCCATGGATCGCAATGCGCTTCTATTGGAGCACACAGACTGGTTTATGGACATGAATCACTCTTTTCTTGGAGCTGCTATACCCTCGGGTAAAGGCGTCTGGGGGCTACACATCCTTGCGATGAACTATGGAGAATTTGAAGAGACAACGGCAGAGGCGCAAGGAAGAACGGGTCGAACATTCAATGCATATTCCGCGAGTTTTGGCGTGAGTTATGCTCGGTCGCTCTCCAAAAATCTGAGTCTTGGGGCGACAGTTAGGCGTATTCATGAACAAATATGGAATAGTTCGGCTTCTACAACCCTTTTTGATGTTGGTACGCTATACAAAACACCTATTCCCAACATCACATTTGGTGTAAGCGTCTCGAATGTTGGAGGGAAACTTCAGATGACTGGCAATGATTTAATTATTGGGTCGGATCCCGATGACTCGCAAGAGGGTAATTACAACCCGGATGCACTCTTATTTACAGATAAATATGCTGCTCCTCTTGTCTTGCGAGTAGGCCTTGAATGGGCCAAAAAAGAGTTGTTCGGCAATCCGTCTACAAACTTAACCCTTACAGCAGATGGAGTTGCTCCTTCCAGTAATCTACAGAGCATAAGTGTTGGGGGTGAACTCTCACTTCTGAATGAAGTTGTGTTTGTACGCGGTGGGCTTCCAACAATTGGTCTAGAAGATGCCACCCAAACATTTAATTTTGGCCTAGCGATTCAGGCTCCTGATGATCTCATGCCTTTCTCACTTCAAATAGGCTACGCATATCATGGATATGATTACTTGCCACGAGTGAGTAAACTAAGTTTACTTCTGGAGTTCTAAGTCTTTACAGATACTTAATTATTTAGTAACATAAACTTTACTGCAATCTTAACAAATCATTTTTCTATGAAAACACAGTTTACGATGAAAGCGCTTCCTTCAGCTTTGGTAGCGCTTTTCTTATTCTCCGTTTCTGTTCAAGCCCAGGATGCTGTGGATGTCACTTTTAAAGTGAATACTGCAACGGCTCTTGATACAGTCAACTCAAGCCATGTGATTCAAATGCGTGGAACGAGTCCAACAAATACCGAACTTGATGCGATTATTACGTGGGATGGTTCATCTCTGCAAATGACCAACGAGGGTGGCGATTACTGGACGACTACCATCCAAATGAATCCAGGTGATACTCTAGAATATAAATTTTGGGCTGGTTCCGATACAGAAAATGGCCTAGTGGGTAATGGCGGTTGGGAAACACCTGACAATAGATTTTTATACCTTCCCGCTGACGCTACTAGTGACACAACTTTACCCTTGCATTTCTTTAACAAGACAGAGGCTCCTTTTGAGTCAAAGGATGATTCGGTAGCCGTATGGTTTAGAGTCAATGTAGGATACCCGGTAGCCATTGGAGATTTCTCTCCTGATACCACTACCGTCGGAGTTCGAGGTTCCAAAACACCTCTAACCTGGGATGACGCCACACCAGATATATTCTACGAGGGGAATAATGGAGTCAATGAATTCTACTCAGGGGTCATTTATTTTGCCAAATCAGACCTTGTGGAAGAATCTAGCTTTGAATACAAGTTCTACATTAACGGTGCAAATGGTTGGGAAGGCACCCCTAACCGTCTGCTCGATTTAGCATCTCTGTCAGACACGACCGTTCATTTTGATTACTACAACGATCAAATGCCTCCAACCTCAAAAATTGTGAACACGACATTGAACTTTGATGTGAACGTTGGGATTCTTGAGGGGCTAGGGTATTTCAATTCCTCTATTGATGAGGTGTATGTGCGTGGAGAATTCAACAGCTGGAGTCAAGACAATCAGATGTCCTTCAACAATGACGCGGGAACATACAACGCTCTGAATATTCCTTTTACATCTTCAGTTGGAGCGGAGCTTCCTTATAAATTCTACATACGATGGGATGATTCACGTGATGACGAAGCAAGTGAATTTTATCTACCCATCTCGGCTGATGGAGATGGATGGGAGGAACCTGGTGTTACTGGAGGTGGAAATAGAATCATTGCGGTTCAGGATGATGAGGCGCAAGTTGCTGCAACGCAGTATTACAATGGCGTTGCCCCACAAGCACTTATGACTTCAACCAATGTTGAAGGGGGCGCAATTACAGTGACCTTTAGTATTGACATGACACCTGCGCTTGAAAATGAATCTCAACCGTTTCTTCCTGCGTCTGATTCTGTTTATTTAATCGTTGATACACCATTTTTTGCACTATCGCAAAATATTAAAGAGCCAGGTGACGATCTCTCTGCGTTTGTAGCAACCTACACCGAGGAAGATAGGGAACGCGTTCGGTTTACTGACGAAGATGGTGACATGGTCTATGAATTGGAGTATGACATGACACTGCCTACACTCAACCACATTGGATTTAGAGTAGCGTATGGTGAGCCAACGACAGCAGATGGATCATTATTCGTGCATGGAAGTGGATTTGATGCTGGCCGTCGCCATTATCAATACGTCCAGCCTATCATTACTGAAGATGGAGGTGACCTAGACAATCTCCCAGATGTATCTTGGCCATCCAGCTATACATTCCCTACGCTAACTTGGAAGGCATCGGATTTAGATTGGGAAACTCCACCAAGCTACACTCAGGTTGGAACGTCTGTTGAGGATGTGGAACAATTACCAAACACATTCAAGTTGAACCAGAATTATCCAAATCCATTTAATCCAACGACGACGATTGCTTTTGAGTTGCCAGTCACATCAAACGTGAAACTCAATGTGTATAATGCGATTGGCCAGCATGTTGCAACGCTTGTCAATGGCAAGCCAATGTCAGCAGGCGTTCATGCTGTTGGGTTTAATGCATCAGGATTAGCTTCTGGTCTATATATCTATCGACTTGAAGCAGGTGACTTTATGCAGACACGTTCAATGATGCTTGTGAAGTAGACCAGGCACTCGTCGTTCGTTTTATTGAACAAATGTAAGCGCAGCTACTATCTTGTGGCTGCGCTTTTTTTATCCCTAATCCAATCACCCACATCACTCAATCATTTGACGTGCGATTTCCACTCTTAATCATGCTGATAACCCTTATCTGTGTTCCTTACGAGGTATCAGCGCAATTGACATGGTCCCCTGTATTTTTTTCCGAAGATGACTCACTTACGATCTCATTCGGCGCGTCTGCTGGAAATGGTGATTTAGAAGGGTTTCAAGGAGATGTTTATCTCTATACAGGTGTCATAACATCTTCATCAACCTCTGGTACAGATTGGAAATACGTCAAACCAAATGGGTCCAACGGTTGGAGCACGTTTCCTGCCAACTTGAAAATGAACGCTACGGGGAGTGACCAGTGGTTATTTACGTTTGCCCCATCCATTCGTGATTTTTTTGACGTGCCTGATTCAGAAAACATCGAAAAAATTGCCCTTTTGTTTAGGGGTGAGCAAGGTGGTGAAGCTGTAAAGGTGGGACGTATGGCGGATGGCTCGGACTGGTTTATACCTATCGAAGAGTCGGGCCTCACACTCACGCGTTTGTCTCCAGCCCGTAATTTCACATTCTGTAACAGCCCTTGTGCTGTGGATATAGAAATACATTTGAGCACTACTCAGCCAGATTCCACGCGCTCCATTCGCCTTCTCAGACACTCACCACAAGGTACTTATTCTGATACGCTGGCCGTAACCTCTGGTGACACCTTACGTACGACACAAGTGTTTAGTGAGCCTCAGGTTCATAAACTGCTTGCCATTGGCTCAAGCGCAGACCTTCAAGACTCGTCATTTTTTGACGTGATGGTCTCAGAAGCACCTTTAAATCAAAAACGACCCGATGGTTTAAAAGATGGAATCACAGAGCACCAAGATGGATCGGTCTCGTTTTCACTCTTTGCCCCAAACAAAAGTATTGTGCATTTGGTTGGTGATTTCAATGATTGGAACCCTACTCAAGAGTTTGTATTAAAACGTGACTCTTTAAACCCAGATAGTACATGGTTTTGGACGACACTAACAGGACTAGAAATGGATAAAGCCTATCGATTTCAGTACCTCGTGGATGGAGAGATTCGCATTGCTGATCCTTATAGTGAATTAATTTTAGATCCGAACGACGATCGTTGGATTCCAGCGTCTATTAACGCTAGCTTTCCCAACTATCCAGTGGATAAAACGCAATTCCATGTAGGGGTTTTTGAGTTAGACGAACCTGAATTTGAGTGGTCAGACCAAACGTTCACACCTCCCCCAAAAGAAGAGTTAGTGATTTATGAATTACTACTCAGAGATTTTGTAGAAGACCACACATTTGAGACGTTAATTGACACTCTCGATTATCTAGAGCGATTAGGTGTAAACGCTATAGAATTGATGCCTGTTAACGAATTTGAAGGCAACAGTTCCTGGGGCTACAATCCCTCACACTATTTTGCAGTTGACAAATATTATGGGACCAAAAAGCAATTCAAGCGTTTTGTAAATGAGTCTCATCGTCGCGGAATTGCGATAATTCTTGATATGGTGTTGAATCACTCTTTTGGGCAGAGTCCTATGGTTCGACTTTATGCAGAAGGTGATTATGGTCCACCAACGGAAGAAAACCCTTGGTTTAATCAAGTGGCTAAGCATGATTTCAATGTAGGGTATGATATGAACCATGAGCGGTTGGCCACACAATATTTTGTCGACCGAGTGACGCAATTTTGGTTGGAAGAATTTCACATTGATGGATTTCGCTTTGACTTGTCTAAGGGCTTTACACAAAGGAATACGCTTGGGAACGTAGGTGCTTGGGGTCAATATGATGAGTCAAGAATTCGCCTCTTAAAAAGAATGGCGGACCACATGTGGTCCATTAACCCAGATGCTTACGTAATTTTGGAACACTTTGCGGAGTATAGAGAAGAGCGTGAGCTAGCGTCTTATGGTGCATTACTGTGGCGAAACATGAATTATGCCTATGGTCAAGCCACAATGGGATTTGCCAGTGGATCAGATTTTAGTGGTGTCCATCACTTGGCTGCTGGGTTTCCTAATGCCAATTTAATAGGGTATATGGAGAGCCATGATGAACAGTGGTTGATGTATAAAAATGTTAATTATGGAAACTCAAGTGGTGACTATTCTGTCAGGGATTTTCGTACAGCTCTCACTCGTCAACCAATAGCAGGGGCTTTTTTCTTTTTGTGGCCAGGGCCCAAAATGATCTGGCAATTTGGTGAGCTTGGATATGGTGGCGGCCAGGGTGAGTGTCTCAAAGGACATGAATATGCCAATGAGGAACAATGTTTACCAAGTGATCCAGGCCGGACAGCGCCTAAACCTATTCGATGGACCTACCGTGATAATCCACTTCGTTATGCTATTTACGAGCAGTGGAGCGCAATGATCTCATTGCGTAAGCAAGACCCATTATTTACGAGTGCATCAACTGAGGTAAAGCATTACCTAAATGTTGATCAGAAATGGATGTATTTGCAAGGACCTTCATCAGATACCAAAGCTCTTATTGTTGGAAACTTTGGGGTGGAGCCTCAAAGCAGGAACTTCAAGGTGACCAATTTTACCACTGAGACGACGTGGTATGATTATTTCTCTGGAGACAGCTTAGTGGCTAACGAGCAAGGATTACTTTCCTTTGATCAACAGCCCGGTGAATTTTCTATTTTAACTACCAAATCCTTTGCAACCCCATTGGTGTCAGTGAGTACTGAAGATGATCAATCAAGGATGAGCATACCCACTTCTTTTGAGGTATCCTCGGTCTATCCAAATCCTTTCAATCCAGAGGCAAGATTTGAAATTGATATATCGAAGCCATCCAATGTTTCTGTGCATGTCGTTGACATTTTAGGGCGTACCGTTCATATAGTACAGCCAAAACAGAGGATGCTAGCGGGGCAATACACATTTACCTTGCAAGTTACTCAGCTCTCCAGTGGAACCTATTTTGTCTCGGTCCAATCAGATGAAAATGGATTTTTTATGACCCCTTTTACCGTACTTAAGTAGTTCTTCAGTTGATAATTGAAAAGGCGGTCCCCTCAAGCTTTTGTCCTATTACATTGCAGTCAATCGAGGGTGTGATGTAGATCAACCAAGGAACCTTGCCAAGTCAGTGACTGTTGAATAATGTACTGAACGACATCTCTATTCTTGCTAGGTGATAACATAAATTTATAATACTTATGACATACATTATTCTAATCATCACTATAATATTCAATTTAGGCTTGAATAATCACCCCATAATTCTAAATGTGAAAGAAATAGAGGTTGAAGCTTCCTCACCGTCTACTAATATATTTACATCCAATAAATTTAGCATCTCTAAATCTACTTATAAGGATGAGATATACTATATCCTTAACTCCAGAAGAAATGATAATTCAGAAATCTATCAGACACTATTTTTAAACTCCAAAGCCTTTGAAAAAATAGAAAAAATGAAGAAAGGCGAAGAATTGAGCGTGTGTGTCTATTACTATAAAGATGAGATTGGGTTCCGAGATGATATTAATTTGAGTGAACAGGAGTTATTAGATGAAGTCACATTCATTGAAAACGTCAGGAGTCAGAAATATTACTACGAATATTGTGGGACCAAAATGTTTCTTAAGAGGACGAACGACAATTCATTGTTACTTCTTATAAATAATGCCTTGCAAACTCCTGAAAATTGGTATGATAACAAAGAGAATTTGATTGAATTAAAGAATCAATCATATAGTGACTTACTAGAATTAATCTCTTAACTATATTTTCACGAATTAACCAGAGTTGGCTTCCTATTGGCACGGCAAGAGGCTCTCTCTTCACGAAGTTCTATGCAAGCTAGGCCTAATAGCCCTAGGACTCTATCCACCGATAGGTCCTTAGATCAAAGTAATCCTCCTGATCCCAATCTGTATTGATTTCGATTCCTCCCACCAAGACGACTTGAATCCCAGCAAAGTCAGGGAGTGCTTGGTCAAGAATCCGTTCCAGTTTTTGTTCGATAGCCTCAAAGGCACGATCCGTTGCTACCTTCACAGGATGATCTGCAGCAAGGATGTCCTCCCTGTGAGCATTTAGATGCTCAATCACACGACTTTGTTGATAATCCAATGGGTCATCTTGCACGCCCGATGCATGAACGCGAATGGAGTCTAGAGCGGCAGTGATCGAGCCACAGCACGTACTATGGCCGTCACGATTTTTTCGACGCACCTTACCTAACTCACCCTCTTGAGTGACTCCGATATGAGGTCCGTAGACAATCATTGCCTTCCCACCGGTTGGGACGTGGCTTAGAAAAGCTTTCATCCCCGTCACGCCGGCAAAGGGCAATCCCGTGATACCCCCAAGAATAAAGGGTCCTGGACCTGCCATTTTTTGTGTGAAATAATGGAAACTGTTGGTAATCTCATCACTGCATAGAGAGGTTGCCCAAATGGTGTGGTCTCCATCACCACCCTCTTTGCGAATTTTATCATAAACATTGTGTTGCAGCGTCGACATCGCCACAGCATCGGGGTAATAATATTCACAAACGGCTTTCATAATGTCGCAATCTGTATTACTTGAATGGTTTAATACACAACCCTTTGTGCGAATGTTAATCAGCTACGTAACTTTTTAATCATAAACAACCGATGGCTGCACTCCTTTCAAATTTTGCTACACCCGTTGTTTAAGCCATTGCATTCGTAACAAATCTGTGTAAGAATATTGAATTTTTGTGTGGATAACGAACTCTCCAAATATTCTTTTTTGGAAAAATGAGTCGTTCATAAGTGGCATTATTTCAATAAAAACAGATAGATATCGCTATAACACTGCGTGAGTAGCCTGATCATCATCATTAAAAATGATGTGGATAATTTGTGGATATGCGTAAGATTGTGCTTATTAAATCATAAGGAAGTGTCAAGCTTAGCAATTGCCATCTACGTTCTCTCACGTCAAATGAAACGCTGGAAAGGGCTTTTATTCAAATTATCCATCGTCGGATTCATTGCAGCTGCGTTGTTGACAGGGTAATCACCCCTTAAGGCTGTTGTTCGTTCTGCGTGCGGATCATATCTACATGTAAGATATTCTCAAACATGTAATCGGGGCCCACACGTTCAAACCTAAATTTGTTGTAAAACTCCTCCAAATAGGATTGAGCTTGCAGTTGAATCGCTTCGGGGGCAAAAAGCTCTTCCACCCACTCAATGGATGCATGCATCAAATCGATGCCAATACCTCGGCCTCTATGGGTAGATCTAGTGACAACACGACCAATTGAAGCATGTTCCGTCTTTAATCCAGGGGGTAATAGACGCGTATAGCCAATCAGCTCATCCCCATCCATGGCCATAAGATGGTGACAACCTGGATCGTATCCATCGACATCCTCATAGATAGAGTTTTGCTCTACGACAAAGACATATTGGCGCAGGCGATAGATGTTCATGAGCTCAAGCAGTGAGAGCTCCTCAAACGGTTTACAAAACATTTGAATTCGCATGATGCGAACATACCCATTTTCAGGGGATTTTGTAAGTTCCACCATGATTGAAAAGATGGTTACAGTTGGCTTGGTGGCCGGGCTTCATGCGAGACCGTCTGCAGCACTTGTTCGGGAGGCCTCAAAATTTGACTCAGAGTTGACATTGGAGCTCTATGGATTTGAGGTGAATGGAAAAAGTATTCTTGGCATCATGACGCTAGCTGCTGTAGAGGGTGCCGAAATCAAGCTCATCTGTGAGGGGACCGATGAGCAAGCGATGATGGATCACCTGGTGGATCAATTTGAGCGAAACTTTTATCTAGAGGAAGCGTAATGGCGTTTTTTAAAGGCATTCCAGCAGCGCAAGGAGTGGGTCGTGGCCCCTTGTTTGTGCTGGAATCGACGACTCTTGATGTGCCAGACAAGCGACTTGCCAAAGGCACCTCTCATGCGGAATGGGATCGTATCTGCCAGGCTCATGAGCAATTAGTCCAAGACCTTACGGATTTGGTTGAGCGTCAAGACCATCCAGACGTGCAGGAACTCGCTGTGGTACAACTGATGATGCTTCAAGACCCAGACTTAATGGAGCGCATTCGCAAGTTTGTAAGGCGCGATCGCCTGCCAGCCTCAACAGCCGTACCCAAAGCGTTTAATGAAACGATCCAGCTTTTAAAAAGTCGGAA
>CEOK01026843.1_pt1 | contig 18286 bp, 7 predicted proteins | sample 427001 | NCBI WGS metagenome assembly CEOK01 (sample SAMEA2591108, study PRJEB7988) | marine metagenome | isolation source: saline water (ENVO:00002010), including | reverse complement strand
GCCAAACGCAAGGGGGTGCAATTTCACTTCAACACTGCTGTGGAGGAAATTGTTATTGAACATCAGCTTGCCACTGGCATACGAGTCAATGGGACAACACACAAAGCCAATGTGGTGGTGTCCAATATGGACGTGGTGCCCACCTATCGGCATTTGATGCCAACGCAAAAAGCACCTGAGAAAAGTTTACAACAAGAGCGATCGAGCTCGGCAGTGATTTTTTATTGGGGGATCGACAGATCGTTTCCCGACTTGGACTTGCACAACATCTTCTTTTCCGACAATTATCAAGCAGAGTTTGACGCTATATTTAGGGATAAAACCCTTTTTGACGACCCAACAGTCTATGTGAATATCACTGCTAAAGATGTGCATGGCGATGCCCCAGCAGGCAAAGAAAATTGGTTTGTGATGGTCAATGCGCCCCACGACACAGGCCAGGACTGGGATACCCTATCCAAAACACTCAAAAAGCAGGTATTGGACAAACTCAATCGAAACCTTAGTGTTGACCTAGCCAATCACATTGAGGAAGAGTGGGTATTGACTCCACCTCTAATTGCAGACAAGACAGCGTCGTTTACAGGTGCTTTATATGGTGCAGCGAGTAACAATCGCATGGCTGCCTTTTTGCGCCATCCCAATTTTTCACGTCAAATTTCAAACTTGTATTTTTGTGGTGGAAGTGTTCATCCAGGAGGCGGAATTCCTTTGTGCTTACTATCTGCCAAAATCGTTACTAATCTAGTTAAAAACTAATGATACATATTTTAATACCAAAAGAACGTACCACTCAAATTTCTGTAGGTATGATTTGGTTGTTTCATATCAGTGGTGCTTTGGGGATACTGTATGGTAACACAGAGTTCTTTTTACAAACCACACCCATCAATTTGTTTTTTACGCTTGTATTGTTGTTTGTCAACCTTAAAAACCCTGACCGTCGTATGGCAAGAGCTGCGATTTTGGCCTTTAGCCTAGGGATGTTGGTCGAGATTTTGGGGGTGAATTATGGATTGATTTTTGGCAGCTATTCCTATGGCGAAAATCTAGGGGTTAAAATCCTTGGCGTTCCAGTGCTCATTGGCGCCAATTGGGTGATGCTGAGTTTTATCACAGGTGCAATGGGAGATGCTTTGTTTAGAAACAATAAACTATTGGCTGCTATTTCGGGTGCTGTTTTGATGGTCCTCATCGACTTGGTGATTGAGCCAGTTGCACCCATTTTCGATTATTGGACATTTACCGAGCATGTTGCACCATTGTCCAATTATATTGGTTGGTTTTTGGTTGCTTTGCCCATCCAGTTGGGCGTACAGTATTGGATTCGCGAAAAAGAATACACCTTTTCGGCACATCTTGTGCTGGTTCACTTTTTATTTTTTGGGGTATTTGCCCTGCAATAGCCCCGTAGTTCAACGGATAGAATAGAAGTTTCCTAAACTTTAGATCCAGGTTCGATTCCTGGCGGGGCTACTTGTTGCCCCGACAGAGGTGCGTAGCACCAAATGAAAAGTATGCCTTGCATTTAGTTGCTATCAATATGCGTATTATTCAACAACTATTCTGTGAAAAGACTGTTGTCCATTTTGATAGACTTTTATCAGATACAAACCACTTGCCAGTTCATCCACCTGCAGACGATCGGTAGCTGTAACTTTTTTAATTTTAATCCCATGGATTGTGAATAGTTCTAATACATCAATACTTCCTTGGCTCACTGACACAAACACCTCTTTGTTGGCAGGGTTTGGATAGACAACCACCTGCTTTGATGAAGACATTTGATCATAACTAAGGGTACAGTCATCCCCAACTTCATAGGAAAAGTATTGGGTCACTGCCATCCCTCCAGCAAAAGCAAACTTGCAGGCATAAGAGATAATTTCTCCAATCGTAAAGTCATCTAAAGTTATACTAAACGAATTCCCTGAGCCACTCATCGGCGTTTCTGAAAAAGGGGATTCTCGCCATAAATAGGCAACAACTCCCGACTTATCGGTATCCAACAGTTCAAAATTAAAAGTTACACTGGAGCCATTTGTAACAAACGAATAGGTATAACCTGTTGTAAATGAACCTTCACTCGTTTGGATCTCTGTCCCCGAGCAGTTGGTATTGGTATCTTCAGTGGTTGTTGCTTGCAGGGCAATCGGATTATTGCTTGCAGTATTTTGGCTGATGTCTTTGGCTGAGATTGAAAAATCATAGGTCGTTTCGGGAGACAAGTTGTTGATGACAAGCGAAGTCTGAACTCCCGAATTCCCTGTGATACTTTTTTGCTCATCCCCATAAGTAACATTATACACTACAGATCCAGAACCATCATCAGCTTGCAAAAGTAGTTCAACAGTTCGCGAACCAATGGTTCCCACATTTGCTGTAAAGTTTGTAGGACCTTCGACATCGCTATTGCTCCCATTGCAATTGTCTCCAACAACATAATTCATGTCTTTTGTTACAGAAAGACCGCCGGCATAAGCAAATTTAACCGCATAGGTAATGTTCTGTCCAACAGTCAGTCCACCAATTGTTTTTGTAAATATTGTTCCATTCACATGATTCATTTGTGACTCTTGAAAAGCGGGTACTTTTCTCCACAAGTATGCCACAACTCCAGATTTGTCTGTATCGAGGAGTTCAATCGTAATGTTTACGTTGGCTCCTACGGTTTCAAAAGTTGTTTCATAACCAACAGAGAATGATCCTTCAGAGGCTTCCTCATCTGTAATAACACAGGATAGGACTTCGTTTACGGAGATGGTTACCACTTGCGAAGTGGATGTGCTTCCTTCGTTATCAGTTGCCCTAGCCGTTATTTGATAGCTTCCAGCTGCAACATTGGTCCAAGAAAACTCAAATGGTTCAGCAGAATCTTCACCGATTTTCGTGTCTCCAGCAAAAAATTCAACTAGTGCAATCGTTCCATCCAAATCAGATGCTTGTGCTGTAATCTCTATGGTAGACCCTTCAGAAAAAGAAGCATCATTACTCGGGGAGTTAATTGAAACAGATGGATCAGAATTTCCAGAATCCGAAACAATGATTTTAACCTCATCTGTAGATGAGTATGTTCCATCAGAAACAGACAGTAAACATTTATACACGCCAACGACTAGGTTAGACACCTGAGGTGTGGTACTAGAGGTGCTTGAAAAGGTCAATGATGTAGGCCCATATACTTGCGACCATGTATAGGTCACAGTTTTTCCCGGGGGCTCATAAGTGGCTGACCCATCCAGCGTAACTGCACTGCTTGACAAGATCGCAGACACATTGGATCCAGCATCTGCAACAGGAGGGTCAAAACCTAAATCTCCCATTCGCGTGAACGTCATTCTACCCAAATTAAACCCCTCATTATTCATGGCGACACGTAAAATTTGCTTTCCTCCTGTAAACGGGATATTCGTTACGGTATTGGTTGCCCACTCATCCCAATCACCTGTTGATGGGAAAGAAATCGAACTACTTATGCTTACACCATCTAATTCAAAATGCATGGGTCCCCCACCATTTTGGTTCGCTGAAGCATACCTGATGGCAATGGAATAAGTTCCTGGGTTTAGGACATCTACAGTATATTCAAGCCATTCGCCAGAACTGATCCAACCGACCGTCATTCCCTCTCCGCTATCAGATCCTGTATCTACATATTCGTCTAATCTAGCGTCTCCTTCATTGTACTGAGAACTATCAAAGTAAGATATATTTTGTCCAACTCCAGCCTCATATTTATCGAAATGGCCAGCTTCTATAGTCCCCGGAATAACATGTGTAGTGGAGAATGGGATTTGCTCACCGACTTGTATAGAAACGCTATTGGAAATGGTGAACTTCGTTCCTACAAATACCTTAGCATACATCCCATGAACTCCCAAACCAAGATTGATGGGTTGCGCTTGAAACGGGGCACTGAAATCGGAGTTGATTAATGTCGTTCCATTATAAAACTCTACTTTAGAAATATTTGCATTTGGGGAAGTGAATGTAAGATTTACACTTCCACCATTATATGCCTGGTAAAAATCTGAACTCAAAGTTCCAGAAATTTCGACATCACGGCTCGTTGTTAGCTTGCTTGCTGGGACATCCAACACGTATCCGTCAGAAAAAGTAACCGAAATGGGATTACTACTGTAGTTTTGAGCGACATAGGTAGTCGTCCCTGAATCATTCGTAAAGGCAACAGCAAGTGGGTGATTGGATGTGATAGATGCATCAACTGGTCCAATGGCATTCATTGCATGTAGCCAATGATAGGTTTGCGCATCTGAAATACCAAATTTTAAATTTCGATCTGGATAGCTATCATATAGGTCGATTGCGGCCTGTGCATCGGTAAGCGATAGGAATTTCCAATAAGTATCGTACCATAAGTTGTCATTTACTTCATTGTTTAAAACACCTGTGTTTTGAGCCATTTCAGACCATAGCTCGGCAGCATAGGTTTGATTATGACCTAAGTACAACGAACCACCATGAATAGGATAGAGTTCAATTCCATATGATGCAGCAATGTCTGAAGTCCAAAAAGTACCATTATCATATGAGTTTCCCCAAACCCTTGATACCAACTTATATTGTTGTCCTGAACCAAAAACTCTATTGTTTACATCAAACCAATACTCCTCAACAGCAGCTTGCTCAGTTGTGTAGAGGTATATTCCTAAATCACGAATCGCATCGTTACCAGTTATACTTCCCCAATGAATGAGTGAGGTTGCAAACTGCATACTTTCAGAAGTGGACTCCTGATCATTTCCTTGAGGGAAAGTAGCAAATCCATTTGCCCAACTATGCCCTGCATAAGGACTAAAATTTCTTAAAAATGGAAATAAGGGATCATTTCTATCGGTTGATGCTGCATCCCGAATCAATAAATTTATCATTTGCCCCCAGTCATCAGCCCAACCAGGTTCAAATTGTTCCATAAATGCTGCAGCATGTATAAAATAGCCCCAATGAAAATGATGATCATTTATATTAGTGTCTTGTCCATGCCCGCCAGGATATCCTAGAAGTGAGCTCCAATTCTCATTGTAATAAAACAAAAAAGCCACTTCACCAGCATGATAAGTCAACCAATCTTCTAAACGTTCTTTTACGGTCGCAACTATTTTGTTGACTGCTTCAGTGTCTCCAGTTTGATCAGCAATACGTGCAGTTTGAATCAATCGATTCATCATCTGCCCTTCATTGTAAGAATCTGTCCATGATGATAAAGCGTCATTTTCGATCGTACCAATTTTTTCATCCAATTTCGTAGGATCAAATCCTGGACTATAATTTGCTAAGTAAGGAAGGGTAGGCAATACACCTCTAAAGGGATAGTCGACAGTAAAATGATTCCCATCGAGCATTTTAAGTTCTCCTCGGATTGAACTATAACTTTGTTCAGATGGAGTTGGGGAGCTGTCTCCAAGATTTGCCCATTGGTGTGGCAGCAATCCCATAAGCACATTGGAATCGGAGCCTTCTTTAATACTAGTTGTGACGGTAAAGTCAGTAACTACCTTGGCAGTTGATGGATTGTAACTCCAAGTGGTTGTAGTGTTCGTTGGAAAAACATAAGCGTATTTTTTATAAGCCTCGGCTGTAGCGCTAACATTTGTTGTATTTTGTGGAAGCATTGCCATAGACCAATAGTTTTTCCCATTTAGAGAAGAGGTATAGGTGTTGCCCGAAACAGTCCACGTACTACCAGTGGGCGCATAAACAACAAAGTCAGCACCACTACTCGCATTTTCAATAATGATAAGTTCATTCGAAATAGTTGCATTTCCGCTATTGACCTTAACTTGAGCAGTAGAGGATGCGTTTTTTTCAAAGTACACAAATGGCATCCCAATTCCAGTTGTAGCTTGCAATTCTCGGCTACCATCATTCCAATTAATGCTAACGGTCCAATCAGAGTAATCGGCAACAGTAGCTTTAGTAGTGTTCAGTCCAGTGAGTCCAACTTCAATAGCTCTATTGTCACCAATAACCCCACTGGGAATATAGGTAGTAATGAGCCCATTATCGGCTGTTTTCATTGTCATCGGGTAGTTAAATAAGTTATCGGCGTGGTTTTCTTTAATCAGCTTTGACCACCAATCATTTGTAGGTACTGGTTTGTTTTTTGCGTTTTTTGTTAGTTGTGGACTTCCCGAGGGAAACCCATTTCGACCTGCAGAATCAGCACCCGGATAAATGGTTGTGTAATTACCTGACCCTAAAGAAGTTTGAGCGAACACATTACATAAACAAACCAAAAAAAATAAAATGACAATTTTCAGTCTATTAAAAGGTTTTTTTGTTATCAAATTTTAGACTTAATTTAAGAAGGAAATTCTCGTTTATTTTGACAAAAATATTTATTAATGAATACTTTGAAATTTTTTATATTAATTTATCAAAATTAATTTTAATTTATTATTAAGTTGATAAAGTTGTACTATACAATTCTACTACAGTTAAAATTTTTAGTCAGTGATTAATAAATAATATGTTTTAGTTTTCTTTTTTTGCAATGTGAATTTGAGACTTATATTTTTTCTATTTGCTGTACATTTTGGTTTATCTGCGCAAAATCTTGCGTTAGGTAAAACAGTTTATGTAAGTAGTACCGAGTCTGACCTATATTTAGGTAATAATGCAGTTGATGGGAACTTAGCAACACGATGGTCTAGTGATTTTATTGAACCTTCATGGATTTATATTGATTTAGAAGAACTCGTACAGATAAATAAGGTTGTTTTACGCTGGGAAGCCGCATATGCCCAACAATACAAAATTGAAATAAGCGAAGATTTAAATACGTGGACTAAAGTTTATTTTGAACAAAATTCGAATGGTCAAATTGACCATATAAACTTTGAGCTAGTAGCCACACAATATATTCGTATGTGGGGTATTGCAAGAGCAACTGAGTATGGATTTAGTCTCTTCGAATTTGAAATTTATGGCCCTGAAATACAGTCATCTTCTGACGCTAGTTTATCATCAATCAGTGTTGGAAATGAAAAAATTCCATATTTTAATAAATCAAATTATAGTTACGATTATTCATTGTTTCCGAGTCAAACAATTCCCCCTCAAATCTCCGCGATTCCATTTAACTCATCTGCTACAATTGATATTGAGCAGGCCCAGTCTCTAGCTAGCCCAGCTACAATTACGGTTGTTTCGGCTAATGGCTCGTCAACAAACGTTTATCATGTAAATTTTTATAAGCCAGAGTTTAATCAGTTGGTTTGGTCTGACGAATTCAATGATGATGGGAACTTTTATACATCGGGGATTAATAGTCCTGAAATTTCAAAGTGGCATCATCAAATCCATCCACCTAACGGACATAGTTGGTTTAATGGTGAACATCAACATTATACAAATAGAATTGAAAATTCCTCTGTTAGTAATGGCACTTTAAGAATCAAATCAAAAAAAGAAACTTACACCTATAATGGTTCAACAAAGCAATATACATCTGCACGAATTAATAGTAAGTTTTCTTTTTTGTACGGTCGGGTTGATATTAGGGCAAAATTACCAAATTCTGCAGGCACATGGCCAGCATTTTGGACTTTGGGCGATAATATCAATGAATATGGAAATTATTTTGGAGATACTTACGGAGATGTCGGTTGGCCAGCATGTGGAGAAATCGATATAATGGAACAAAATGGATGGGATAAATCTCAACTAATAGGACATTTGCATTGGGGTGATACTCAAAATGGAAATTATGATAATTTTGGAACTATAACTGAAGTAATAAATGCAAGCTCTTCATATAATATTTACTCATTAGAATGGACTAAGGACTACATTGCAATACTTATAAATAACATTCCATTTTTAGAAACCCATAATACAGAGGGTATGCCATATGATAACCCACATTATTTATTACTTAATATAGCAATGGGAGGAAATCTTGGCGGCTCTATTCCAGAAAGTTTTACAGAAGATTTTATGTTGGTAGATTATGTAAGAGTATTTCAAGAGAGTAATCAAACAGCCAATAGTATATCATTGAATGAAAACAAAAAAATCATTTTGTTTCCCAATCCTGCAAAGAAATCTTTTACCATCCAATCCGAAATTTTTATAAATAAAATTTTAATTTATAACAATACAGGTCAGCTTTTAATATCAGAACCTGTGAATCGAAATAAAAAAATAATTGATTTTAATCTTTCAAAGGGAAATTATTTTGTAAAAATAATTTCGAAAAATGGAATTTCTTTTAAGTCTTTTCTAATTAATTGACATAAAATGAGATTCTTATTAAGATAATTTTCTTTTAGCACATAAATTTGACATTTATTAATAGTTATGAAAAATACACACAGTCTTTTACTGTCTTTTATAATAAGCTTAGCTACAACAGTTAATTCTCAAACCTTACCAATTGATTTTGAAACTACAACCTCATGGTTTGCTTTTGACGGAGCTTCATTTGCTACGGTTTCAAACCCATATGTTGATTCAGAAAATCCATCTAATAATGTAGGGAGAATGACCAAAGGAACAAGTCGAAATTGGGCCGGTGCTTACTTAACCCTTGGATCCTCAATGGATTTTTTTAATAACGACACATTTTCAATAAAAGTCCGTTCGTCGAAATTAAACACGAAACTATTACTAAAAGTTGAAAACTCTTCCAATACTTCAACTAATTATGAGAGGGAAGTCACAATGACAAAATATAACGAATGGGAAACACTCACATTTGACTATTCCCAAATTCCAAATGAAAACTACGACCGAATTGTTCTTATTTTTGATTTAGGAGTAACAGGAAATGGCAGCTCAAGTTTTACTTATTACGTTGATGATATTTCACTGTACAGTATAAATGGTCCTCCAGAGCCATGTGATAATAATTTAACAGGAAACATTCCGTCAAGTTCCAATTATGAACTTGTATGGGCTGATGAGTTTACAGAAAATGGAGAATTGTGCCATGAAAATTGGACATATGATTTAGGAACTGGATCACAAGGATGGGGAAATTTTGAAGCTCAATCCTACACTAACAATTCTGAAAACGTTAGAAAAGAAAATGGCATACTAAAAATAACAGCTATAAAATCTGGAAATTCTTACACGTCGGCACGTGTCAAAACAAAGAACTTGTTTGATTTTACCTATGGCCGAATCGAAATAAGGGCAAAACTTCCATCAACTGCAGGAACCTGGCCAGCGGTTTGGCTGTTGGGATCCAACATAGATGAAGTCTCATGGCCACAATGTGGAGAAATCGATATTATTGAGCAGTTTTCAAATAAGCAAGAAAATATTAGTACTGCTCACTGGTATTCAGATGGGAATGCTCAATATGGCCTTTCTGTTAATAATTCTACTTTGACTTCAAGTTTCAATACCTATCGATTAGATTGGACACCAACATCACATAGAGCGTATCTTAATGATTCTCAATATTGGGTTATGTCTACAAACAATACAATGCCATTTTTTGATAATTTCTTCTTAATTGCCAATCTAGCCCTAGGAGGTAATAAAGGGGCTGGTAACATTGACCCAAATTTTACTGAAGACTCTTTGGAAATTGACTATATAAGAGTTTACCAAAACTCATTTGGTTCTGTTTTAACCTCACAAACCATTGATGCTAATGAAAACATTATAAATTACTACAATTTAAATGGAGAATGGCACTTAAAATCATCTACTGAAATTAATGGTATTTTCATTTATGATATTTCAGGAAAATTGATTGATAAACGAAATGTAGGGGGGAAAACAGTTAAAATCAATTCAAAAAATTTACAAAATGGATTGCATTTTATTCGACTTAGGGGAGATTTTGGCTTTCAGTTAATTAAAATTCTAAACAAAAATTAGGAATCATTACTTTTTATTCAACGATTTCCTAATTTAATCTTTAATCACGCAATATATTTTTTCATATCTACTTCTACGCTATGTATCATTTTTGTATAGTTAGTTTGTAGTGATTTATTCATTACATTGTTATTAATTTGTAAATATTAATCTAAAAATTTTTTCAAATATGAAATATTTATACACTTTATTTGCGATATTCATAACTATATCATTGAGTGCGCAAACTAGTCCCATAACTTTCGATGAGGCTTGGACAGTAGGTGGAGATGATTGGACAATTAAGGCTGATGAGGGTACTTCTGACGTCTCCATTGTTGATGATCCAACTGGTACTAATGGTAAAGTACTGAAAGTCCAATATAATGACACGGCAGTAGAAGGAATTGAACAATGGCAAAATGCTCAAATTAAATTAACTGCAGGTCAAAACCTCATTGAAATTGGTCCTGGAAAGACAATCACTTTAGATGTTTGGACTGATCATACAGGCGACCCAAACATTGGAACATACACAGGAATGCTCAAACTTGAGATGGGAACTATACCAACAGAAAAAGAATTTAGTTTTCCTGTTTCAGGAACAGGTTGGGAAACTGTTACTATTGATACTTCAGTAGATAAAGCTGGAAATGCTGTTGAAGCACTTGAGGCTGGTTTAATGGTTTTGTTCACGGCTTATGGAACTGGAGCTGAAAAAACAGTAGATTTAAGGTATTATGATAATATTACTTTTTCGGATGGTACAGTCATTTCAACTGATGCCGGACCAGCTACTGCTGCCCCGACTCCAACACACGCTGAAGCAAATGTTTTAAACATTTTTTCTGACAATTATTCTGGTGGTTTAGTTTGGAGTGAAAACGAAATTAGAGCTGGGTGGTCACATGGATCTTCAGATGTTTATGATTTAGGTGGAGACAAAATGGTAAAAAATAAAGCCAATTTTGTAGGTCACTACTGGAACACAAGTGGATCAAATGTATTTGGTGCTGTAGATTTCTCTGGTCATACAAACATCAACTTAGATGTTTGGGTTCCTGAAATTACAGAAGATAAGGTACTTGGAGTTGCTCTACTTGCTGCTGGTGAACAATTAAAAGAGTACACAATCACTGCTGGAGCTGCAGGATGGAGAACATTGACTATTCCAGTAAGTGATTTCGCTGGTGCTGGAGTTGCAGTCAATGAAGTAAATGGTGTTAAACTTGAGCAAGTGCCTCATGGTTCCATACCACTCTACTATTGGGATAACTTATTCGCATGGAGTGCACCTTCAAATGATACTGTTGCTAGCTTCAGCGTAGATGCAAATAATGCGGGTGCGCTATTTGACTCTGCTGGAGGAGAGGTTTTAGCAATTAGTTACTCAACTGATGGAGGTAATACTTACACAATTAGTAACCCATTTACAGATGGTGACAGTGATGGAATTTGGACTGGAGATGTAACAGTAGCTAAAGATGGTTCTACTGTTCAGTATCAATTAGTTACTACTGATGTAACTTCTGGTTATACTAATGCAAATGATAGCTCAGGTGATTCATTAGCAGCTGATGCAGACTTTAGTTATACAGCCAATGCTAATACTGTATCACAAGAACTTGTTGTTCTGAACAGAGATGCTGGTTCATCATTTGCTACAACAAAAGCTAGTGCAGTTGTTAATGTAACTGTGATTATAAATGGCCATCACCCAGATCATTCTGATGGTCAGTATGGAGTGCGATCTGTTGGTGGTGCATGTTACTCACTAGGAGATTGGACAACAAACACCAATGGTGTATTTTCAGATTTTATGACTGTACCATTTTACTCAACAACTGCATATAATGTAGGTTATCATCACGCTGCTAATGGATGGTGTGGAGATAACTATGTTTCTAAAGATGCTACTACAAATGCTGATTTCTCTGTTACTGTGGTTGAAGATGCAGTTACTGAAGACTTAACAGCATTAGATGCTGTTGATGCAAATGGAAACTATCTTGTATATACTTCAACATTATCCATAAATGATGTAAATGTAGAGTTAACAATGTATCCAAATCCTGCTGATCAATTTATTTCTGTCAAGTCTTCTGAAGTTCTTTCAGTAATCAGAGTGATTGATATGACAGGTAAGGAAGTTATCAGAAAATCAATACAATCTAGTGATTATAGTCTTGATTTAGGCAACCTTAACACTGGAATTTATTTCTTAGAGGCTTCTGCTGAAGGTGCTTCAAAAACAATGAGATTTATTAAGAAATAATAATACTTCTTTAAATCGATTAAAGGCCCGTTTTTCGGGCCTTTTTTTTTACAACAATTTATTCTCACCTATACATATTTTTAAAAATTATATTTTAGAAGTGTACAGTAAAAAGAATATGTTTAGTTTTGAAAACTCATTATTTAAATCATATACATGAGAATTATTACGGTTTTATTTTTAACCTGTATAGGAGTAATCTCTCAAGAGCTACCACCTATACAATCATTTTCATCTGATATTTACAAAGGGGGTAATCAGAATTGGAATATTACACAGGATGAAAACCGAAATATGTATTTTGCTAACAATGATGGTCTGCTACGATATGATGGTAATCATTGGCAACTTTTTCCCTCTCCAAATAAATCTATTTTAAGATCTGTTCATTATGCTAATAACTTAATTTACACGGGTTCTTATATGGACTTCGGTTATTGGAAGTATTTACAAACAGGCGAGCTAGTTTATACATCTATTGTGGATGAGCTCGCATTTGAAATGATTGAAGATGAACAGATTTGGAACATTTTTGACTATAAACAGTTTGTGATTTTCCAAACTCTGAATAGACTTATTATTTATAATTTTTTAAACAAGCAAACACAGGTTGTCAGTTCAGATGATAATATACTAAAGGCTTTTTTAATTAATAATGACATTTATTTTCAATCATCAAACAAGTCAATTTACATAGTAAGTGAGGGAAAGCAAAGTAAATTAATTAACGGAAAAGATGTTCAGGACCTCACAGTAGTTAATATTTTTAATAATGAAGATGGCATTTATTTTATATCTGATAAAAAAGGTTTTTTTCATATCAAAAATAATAAGATAGTTCCCACTTTAAATAATTCATTTTCACATCTTAATAATTCATTAATATACAGTGCAGTAAAAACGGAATCCGATTATTATGTATTAGGTTCAGTGATGGATGGTATTTTGATTTTTGACAAAACAGGGAATCTAATTTTTAACTATACCATTAGGCAAGGTTTAGCAAACAACACAGTACTATCAACATTTATTGACAATCAAGACAATTTATGGGCAGGCCTAGATAATGGAATAGCACATTTACAGCTTAACTCACCTATTCGAATTTATAAAGATAGTAATGGGTCATTGGGTACAATTTACGCTTCATCATTGTATAATGGGATCTTGTATTTAGGGACAAATCAGGGTCTATATAAAAAAGTATACTCTTCCGATTCAGATTTTAGTCCTGTTTCAGGACTTGAGGGGCAGGTGTGGAATCTAAGACAGATAGATGGTAAGTTGTTTTGCGGTCATGATTCAGGGATGTTCATTATTGATAATAATAAGGTCACTAAGGTTTATGATAAAATTGGCACTTGGGGCTATAGATTATTGGCAAATAATATGATAATAGCAGGCACTTATGACGGACTTCATATTATTGAAAAAATTGGCAGTAATTGGAAACATAAAACGAAAATCCAACGATTTGACATATCTTCTAGATTTTTTGAAGTATCTAAAAATAAAACCATTATAGTAAGCCATGAATATAAGGGCGTATTTAGAATAAAATTAAACACGAATAATTATGAAATAGATCAAGAGGAATTATTGATTGATGGGCAAAGTCTTTATTCAAGCGTATCATCGCTTGGGAATAGTATATATTTCATGAGTAATGAAGGATTTTATTATTACGAACATGACAAGGGTGAGTTTATAAAGAATAATCAAATAACTAACCTAATGAAAGATTTAAGTTTTTCGAGCGGAAAAATGGTAAACACCAATGATAAAAATCTTTGGTTGTTTGGTGACAATTCGATTATTAAACTCGAAAAAAATCAATTTTCAAATGAATTTATTGTAGAAAAATTTCCAGTAAGTCAATCTTTACGTAGTGGATTGATTGGTTTTGAAAATATAATCTCATTAGATAATTCATCTTATTTATTAGGCTCATCCCAAGGATATTTAGTGCTAAATCATGGAATTACACAAAGTAATCCAGAAATTAACCTTTCAATTAACAGTGTTGTTGCAACTAATAAGAATAAAAATACGATAAGATTAGACTTGAATTTGGAACAGGAATTGCCTTACGATTTTAATTCACTTGAGTTTTTGATCAGTTTACCTAATTATGATAACACAAATGAAATTGAATTTCAACACAAGCTTAAGGGTTATGAAGATGAATGGAGTTTATGGAATAGTGATGCTAAAATTCTTTTTTCAAATTTAGATTCTGGGAATTATGAATTATTTGTTCGGGCTCAGATTGGAAATGATATTACATCTACAAAGTCATACCCTTTTAAAATAGTAAATCCATGGTATCTATCAACTCTAGCATTCATTTTTTACACATTGCTATTAATCGGATTTAGTTTAATCATTAACTGGGGCTACACAAAATATTATAAAAGCGAACAAGAAAAAATTATATCTGCCAATGTAAAAAAATTAGAGCTAATCGAACTTAAAAATAAAGAAGAAATGATGAGGTTACGTAACTCTAATCTTCAAGAAAGTGTAGAATCTAAAAACAGAGAACTTGCGGCAGCAACTATGGCAACTATTAAAAATAACAAATTTCTACAGCAGATAATTGATGATTTGAAATCTTTAAAATCGATAAATGAAATCAACTCAGTGTTAATAACAATTAAAAGGAACCTTGACAAAGGAGATGACTGGAAGTTTTTTGAAGATGCCTTTAATAATGCTGACCAAAATTTTTTAAAAAACTTAAAAAAACTACATCCAAATTTAACTCGTAATGATCTTAAACTGTGTGCTTATTTAAGACTTAATCTGTCAACCAAAGAAATTGCTCCTTTATTTGGAATTTCAGTGAGAAGTGTAGAAATAAAAAGATATAGACTTAGAAAAAAAATGAATTTGAATCACGAGACAAGCTTAACCGACCATATTGTTTCTATTAGCTAATTTTATTTTTCCTTTTTTCAATGTATATATAATGTTGAGGTGAAATTTGGGGTAATTTAATTTGCTAGCCATATTTTTGAATAATTATAATTATCTAAACAAATGATTTGCAGACTTCACATTTTTATAGCAGCAGTTTTTTCAACTATTGTTTATTCACAACAAATATCGGGTATTGTAATTGAAGCTGATTCTGGATTGCCTATCCCTGGCGCTTCCATTTTATTGGAAGAAAAATCACTCGGAACAAATACTGATTTTGATGGAAAATTTAATCTCAATAATGTTTCAGATGGTGACATAATTACAATTTCTTCAATTGGTTTTATTTCCAAAGAAGTTTTAATTGGATCTCAAATAAATTATATCATTGAGTTAAATGAAGATGTTGCAAAACTTGATGAGGTTGTTGTAATGGGATATGGTACTCAACTAAAAAAAGAAGTTACGGGTGCAGTATCAATTGTTGGAAGTGAAACAATTGAAAAAGTTAAACCAACCCGTGTTGAACAGGCTCTTCAAGGTCGGATTGCAGGTGTAAATATTACATCTCAGTCAGGATCACCAGGAGGAGGTTTGGATATACGAATTCGGGGTATTTCTACAAATGGAGACAATCGCCCGTTAATTTTAGTTGATGGTAACGTAATTGAAGAGCTTAGTGTATTAAACCCGTCAGATATAGCAAGTATTACAGTATTAAAAGATGCTTCTGCTGGAATTTACGGTACACGGGCATCAAATGGGGTTATACTTATTACAACTAAAACCGGAAGAAGAGCAACACCATTAAAATTGGAATACAATAATTATTTTGGTTTCCAAGAGACAACAAGATTTCTACCAGTACTCAATGCAACAGAATATACACTTTTGACAAATGAATCTTTTGGGGCGGGAGGTAAAGAACTACCTTATCCTATTATTGCTGATCTTGGACAGGGGACTAATTGGCAAAAAGAAGTTTTTCAAAAAGCACCAATATCCAGTCATGATATTAGTTTGAGAGGTGGTGGAGATAAATCAACCTATTCCGTTGGTTTTTCTGCCTTTAATCAAGACGGAATTGTAGGAGGGAGCAAAGCCAATTTTACACGTGTTACAGGAAGATTAAATTACAATGTCGAGTTGATTGATGGATTAGATTTAAAGGCTAACTTAATTTATGCAAATACAAAAAGAAAAACCTTGCCTGAGAATTCTATTGGTTCCTTACTATACAATGCAATTAATATGCCACCCATTCTTCCTCCTTACGATGAAAATGGGAATTATACTAGGGCATTAGATCTTGGAAACGAGGTGGTAAATCCGTTAAAGCAAAGAGATTTAGCTTTGAATCTTACAACAGCTGATAGATTCAGTGGTGTTTTTGGATTTAAGTATGAAATTTTACCACAAATTAATGTTGAAACAAATTATCAGTGGAATTATACTGAGGTATTTGGACAATATTTTAGCCCAACTGCTGATTATGGTGCCGAGGGTGTTTTTGGAGACAAAGTATTTGATAGAGAAGATCCAGGATATTATGAACCATTAGATATTTATCGTGATTACACTGTAGATATGCTACTGACTTTTGAAGAAGAATTTGCAAACAAACACGATATTAAATTAACCCTTGGGAATAGTATATTTAGGACCTTTGCTGATGGATTTGGTGTTTCTGCGGAAGGGTTACCTAACATAGACAAAATTGAAGATGTAAAGTTAGGTTATGCCGAAAGAGTAACACCCCGATTCATAAATGTAAGTAACAGGTTATCCGATAGCAGATTATTATCATATTTTTCTCGTTTGCGTTACTCTTATGATGACAAATACTTTTTGACTGCTGTTTTAAGAAGGGATGCCTCTTCAAATTTTGGACCAGGAAATAGTGTTGGATACTTTCCTTCTGCATCTCTTGGTTGGATCATAACGGAAGAAAATTTTATGTCTAATAGTAACTTTTTTGACTTTTTAAAGATTAAAACATCATATGGATTTCTCGGAAATGACAGAATAGGATCTTTTCTTTACACATCCACCCTTTCAGGGGAAGGGGTTTATGTTTTTGATAATGAACTTGTTTATGGAGTTGCCCAAGGGACTCCCTCAAATCCAATCATTAAATGGGAGGAGCAAGAGGCATTTAATGTAGGTTTAGAAATGAGGCTTTTTGACAACCATGTTAATTTAGGGCTTGACTATTTTAAAAGAAAAACTAATGATTTGCTTCTCAGAGTCGAGACGAGTAGAGTGGTTGGAGTTAGTGCTCCTGGATCGGGGTCTCCTATTGCAAATGCTGGCTCTGTTGAAAACTCTGGTATTGAAATTGAATTTGGATATCAAGATACATTTTTTGAGGAACTTGATTTTGGATTAAATTTTAACTTTTCATCTCTTGATAATGTAGTAACTGAAGTTAACAATCAGATTGGCTATGAAATTGGAGGAGCATTTGGAATTGGAGGTTTTGAGGGCCCGTCAAGAATGGAGGTTGGATATCCAATTGGGTATTTCTATGGCCTTCAAACTGATGGAATTTTTCAGTCTATTGAGGAAGTAAATGCACACGCATCACAGCGTAGTTTAGGTGCATCTGCAGTCCCAGGAGACTTTAAATATGTAGATCAAAATGAGGATGGTATAATTAATGAAAATGATAGAGTATATCTCGGAGACCCAATTCCTGATTACACAATGGGATTAAACTTGTCATTTGATTTAAAAAATATAGATTTCTCAGCATATGCTTATGCTTCCCTTGGAAATGAGATTGTTAGAAATTATGAAAGAAATTTAGACTTAACAAACAAACCGGCCTACAAGCTCAACAGATGGCGAGGGCCAGGTACATCAAATACAGATCCAAGAATAACTACTGCTGCAAATTCAAATACTAGATTTTCAGATTTTTATGTAGAAGACGGCTCATATCTTCGTGTTCAAAATATTCAAATTGGTTATACGTTTAGTGATGAAAATTCAATACTTGATATTTTAAAACCTTGGATTAAATCGCCTGCCGAATCTATTCGGTTTTACGCATCGATTGGAAACGCACTTACTTTAACAAAATATAAAGGATTTGACCCAACTACTTCTTCAGGAGCTCCGGTTGGAGGTGGATTTGATCAAGGGTTTTATCCAAATCCAAGAACATACAGTTTTGGAATTAATTTAAAATTTTAATTTATGAAAAACTTTAAATATAAAATATCAATTACCTTTTTTGTTTTTTCATTTTTG
>CEOK01060774.1_pt1 | contig 18364 bp, 19 predicted proteins | sample 427001 | NCBI WGS metagenome assembly CEOK01 (sample SAMEA2591108, study PRJEB7988) | marine metagenome | isolation source: saline water (ENVO:00002010), including | reverse complement strand
GCGGCTGCGAATGAGCTTGAAGTGATCCCAGTCGCAAGGCTGAAAAGTCACGTTAAAAACTTCACCCCATCGGACGGTTCGTATTACGCCCGTCTGCATGGGTGCAGTTCAATTCTGGTTGACGGTTACTGGTACGACGACAAAGCCCGGCCATGGTGGACGGGGTCAGCAAAGTGAGGATATTTATGGACGACCAACAAAAAGCAACGATAGCCCGAGCCGCGGAGTTGGCTCGGGAGAACAGCAAAAAGTTACAACAGCCAATGCCCCACACGCTACGCAAACGAGCGAAGCTTGAGAAGCGGGCACGGAAATGAATGAATGGAATATGTATTCATGGTTATGACGATAGTTGCCAGCAACGTGTACAGCGTTGAGGCGGCGAGGGTTCAAATGGAACGTGAAGCCTGTATGGATTTGGTAGAGATCTATAATGATGACCCACTACATAGGCAGACATTTGCTGTCTGCATGTCAGTCTCGAAAGGGGGACAAGATGGATGAAGAAGAACACGTTATCGTACAAAAGCGAAGCGTAATAATAGTTGAGGAAGAACACGCCGATAAGTGGGATCTTCTTGTGAATGCTGTGAACTTTTACAGAAAGCATGGCATCCCGGAGGGAGATTTGTATCACGACGAAGAGTGGCGTGAGTTAACAGACTATATGGGTGTCCTTGCCGGGATCATCTTTGGTTCTGATGGAGAAGCAGATGGGTGAAGTAGTAGATTTTACACCGAACAAATCGATTGAAACAGAGATTGAAGACGCGGATTTGGTCTGCGTCTGTCTTTTAGATGCGGAGTTGTTGCCGACCAAAGACGAAGAACAGAAGGTTTGGTTTGGCGTGGCGGGTATCTGGTTGGAAGAAGACGATGTGCAGATACGTTTGTACGCAGCGTTCACCGACAAAGGACATGCCAACAGGTTTGCCGTTCAGATATCAGACAGACCTGAAAAGGTTAAGTGGATGTCGGATGAGATGGTGGACATGATCAACGAGATGCTGGACGCGGCCATAGGCAAGATGCCCCAGCAAATAAGTCCAGAGGAACTGGAGCGTCGGGTTGTGTCCCGTGTTCTAGAAATTGTGAAGAAGGAGAAGAAAGATGAAGACCCGGAAATCCACTGACGTTTGTTACTTGCGCGATGGCGCAAACCCTGAGATGTGCATCTTGCAAGACGACAACCTAATTATTCATTCATTAACAGAAAGTGAACTCAGCAACATCGTGATGCTGGGATCTCAACTAATGGCAAGAAGTATCAAGAGAAAAGCACAAGAGGAGTTTTTGAAGAATGTCCCAAAACACTAAGATGGGTAGACCCAAAAAATTTGATAACAGAACTACGATGTCCTTCGATCTAGACAAGGCAATGCTGAACGAGATAACATCTTGTGCTAGGGAGCGAGGTCAAACCAAAAGCGAGTTTGTACGTTTGGCTATCGCACATGAGTTGTTTAGACCAGCGAGGGCAAAAGATGAGTAGGGACGCTATAACCTGGACACCGTGGAAAGTCACGGCAAGTCTAATGCCAGCAAGAAGTAAAAAGAAATGCGAGTGCGGGGCGCAGCGAGACTGCGACCCCGTCACTTGTTCCGAGTGTCCAGGCGGAGACAGGTGCTGCCAGGCACCTTACTCCGACTCTTCAACAGAGTCGCAAGAGTCGGACTTGGCTCGTCGGATAAGGAAACTTATCTGACGGGCTATGCTCCGCTCGTTTTCTTTGGCAAGTTCTTTTGCCATTTCGTATGCCTCTATCGGCAGGGCTACTGATTTGAATTTTGTCGTGTCCATCATGTTACTTTCAACCATTCTCGCATCTCTTCTCCAAGAGCCGCACCCGCCAACTTGATTTTGTTTTGCAGTGCCCGAACAATATGCTCGTCCACAGTACCTTCTGCTAACAAATCTATGTAAGTGACGGGATGTTTCTGACCGATCCTGTGGCACCGATCCTCTGATTGAGCACGAGTCTCAAGATTAAAGTCATTCGAGTAGTAGATCACTGTGTTGGCTGACACGAGGGTCAAGCCATATCCGGCCGTTTGTGGGTTGCCCACAAAGAACCGAGTTTCGTGATCCGGGTCGCTAAAATTGCGAACCAGTTCTTCTCGAGCATCTTCGTTCGTGTCTCCATAATATGAACCGACAGAATGGAAGCCGTATTTCTTGGCTAGTGCTTCTTCGATCCGCTGTATATCTTTTCGGAACCGCGCCCAGATAATGATCTTGCCGCTGGTTTCTTCGATCGTGTCCATGAGAGCATCGAGCCGACGTGTTGGAATATCGACAAGCGTACCTTCATCATCGATGGGCAGATACCCACACAGGATTTGTTGCAGACGCAGAAGCTGGGTCATTGCTTCTTGTGCAAAGATCGTTTCGTCCTCGAGGATAACGAGGGCGGCTTTCTGCATCGAGTAATAGTGTTGCGCTTGCTCCGGGTCGAGCGAGACATGACGCACGGTATATGTTTTGTCGGGCAGATCGAGGCAGTCTTTTTTCAAGACGCGACTGGAGAACGGCTTCAACATCTTCGACAGTTCTTCCATGTTTCGGTAGCCGACAACTTTGTTGAACGAATGTGCGCCCATGCTGATGCGCTTCATGATCGCGTACCGGGCTTGGAACTGATAGTAGTTGTCACAGCCAAGCAGATCAGGATCAAGAAAGGCACACTGGGAATACAGATCCATCGGGCTTTGAGTGACGGGTGATCCGGTCAAGATGCGCCGATACTCACAGCCCTTTGCTAAATTTGTAACGATCTTGGTTCGTTTGGCCTTGTGATTTTTGATTGTGGTGCTTTCGTCCACGACGAACATGACGCGCTCGTCATCCATAAAGCTTCGCACAAACTCTATACATTTTTTGCTGACGAATGCTTCGATGTTCACGACCAGGACGCGGAGTCCTTCGTGGTAAGACACAAGGTCAGACAGTTCTGCTTTCTGCTTCTTGGTTAGTGTTGACCGCCATGTGCCAACCTGACGTGGGATTCGATCCGGCATGTGTATGGGTATTTCTTTCAGCACCCAGTTTCGGTAAACGCCCTTCGGTGCCACAATTACGAGTGACGAGATGCGTCCTGCCTCGTACAAATATGCAGCGTTGTCGATCAAAACTTTTGACTTGCCACACCCCATCTCCATGAAGTATGCGTAGTCCCGCTTGTCCGCGCTCGTTTCCAAGGCATCGCGCTGATGATCAAACGGTTCCGTTTTGTATGCGTAATTCACTGTGTGCAAATCTCCAAAATATGCTCTTGACATGAGATAGTATGTTTTATATATGTTGTCAAGTCGGGGTTTGATGACCGGGCAATGAGGTGTCCGTAAGTCTGCGTCCAGTCCCGACACGACTTTGTCCTTTCGAAGCTGGCGTAGACACCCTCAACCAAGCCGTCGGGCTATAACCGCGTGAAGTGAAAATAGAAGGAGTGTCCGTATGAGTGGACTTTTCGAACAGATGGATGCCGACGCTAGTGCGTTCGCTGACATCAAGACCGAGGGCGGGTCTAAACTGTCCAGCCTTATTCATGAGGCGCAAAAGCAGAAAGAACTGCAAGAGCAACATGAACAAGCCGCGAAGGATGCAAAGAAAGAGTTTCTCCGCATCACCCGTGAGCTAATACCTTCCGAGATGCAAGAGATGGGACTAGAACGTATCGACGTTGACGGTAACTCCGTGACGTTGAACCAGTTCTGTTACGCCTCGATCCCGGCGGACAAGAAGGAGGAAGCGTTTAATTTTCTCCGTGAAATTGGTCAAGACGACCTCATCAAGAACGAAGTCAAAATTTCTTTCGGCAAAGGTCAGGACAACGAAGCGGGTGCATTCCTAGATGACTGCGCTCGTAAGGGACTCGACCCGGATCAAAAGACTAGCGTTCATCCGATGACGTTGTCGGCATGGATAAAAGACAGAATGGCAAGCGGCAAAGAGGTTGACCTCGAACTGTTTGGCGCATTTGTCGGAACAGAAGCCAAGATTAGGAGAAAGTAAATGGCTGAGAACCAAGTAGCAAAAGCAGAGGCTAAAAAGACTGCTGTCGCTGTACCAAAGAATATGTTGGACAGCATGATTCAAGATGCTGGTGCCGGAACTGAGAACATCACTTCCGATGACATGAAGATTCCTTTTCTTCGTGTCCTCCAGCCGCTGAGTCCTGAGTGTAGCAAAAGGGACGAAGCCTACATCGAAGGTGCCGAAGCTGGATTGATCTTCAACACAGTGACGCGCCAGTTGTATGGTGAGAAGATCCAAGTCATCCCTTGCGCGTACCAAAAGAAGTACCTCGAGTTTGTTCCCCGTGACCAAGGTGGCGGGTTCAGAGGTGAGCTTGCGGCAAACAGTGAAGAAGTATTAGGCGCAGTCCGTAACGAGCAAAACAAAGATATTTTGCCGGGCGGTAATGAGCTTGTTATTTCTGCACAGCACTACTGCAAGTTCCAAGATCCGAGTACCGGGTCTTGGCAATCAGCGATCATTGACATGAAGGCTACCAGCCTCAAGGTTTCACGTCAGTGGAACACAATGATCCAGATGCAAGAAGTCCAACACGAAGGTAAGAGCTACAAGCTGCCGACCTTTGGTGTGATTTGGGATCTTGTTACTGCTGATGCAGAGAACGACAAGGGTCGTTGGAATACCTGGAAGATTGACGGTCGCCACGGTTATGTGGAAGATCAGGATCTATACCAGAATTGCAAAGACTTCTCGGAAATGGTTGCTGGTGGTTCAGTGCAAGCCGCCGAAGATCCAGACATAGTTGCACCCACGGGCGGTGGTGAGGAGGCTCCTCCGTTTTAGTGCAACTCGGGGGCGGGGCTTTTTCCTCCCTTTCGGCCTCGCCCCCACCATTTTTGAGGTATTGTCATGGACAACATACAAAGGTTCATGGCGGCTTTTTCAGGTTTTGAAACCGCGCATGGACAGACTATTATTAAAGGCACAAGAAAGAACGGCAAAGAAGAGGCCGACTCTCGTGTAATTAGGACACCACTAGATGAAACACATATCGAAAAACATTTTGAAGGAGCCGTGGGTGCAGGGGCTATTCCGATCACTTCTGACAACCGTTGCCGTTTCGGGTGCATTGATGTGGATGTTTATCCTCTTGATCATGGTGAGCTTGTCCGCGCTTGCGCTGGGCTTAATGTTCCTGCTGTGGTTTGTCGGTCTAAATCTGGCGGAGCGCACGTCTATTTCTTTATCGAAGGATGGATTGCCGCGTCGGATATGCGTGACAAGCTATCGGAGATTGCTGCGTCTCTTGGCTATGGTTCGGCGGAAATTTTTCCGAAGCAAGAGAAACTCCTAGTCGAACGCGGTGATGTAGGCAACTTCATCAACCTTCCATACTTTGATGTCAAACGGACGTTGCGTCCTGCATTCGGTAACGATGGCAGAGAACTGTCGCTCGAAGAGTTTCTAGACTTTGTTGACGAACAGACCATCAAGCCAGCTAAATTCATGGACTTACAGCTTGGGTCGAAGACAGACTTCATGCCGGAGTGTCCACCCTGTTTGGTCACATTGACTACGAACGGGATTGGTGAGGGCGGCCGGAATGAAACGATGTTCAACATCGGGGTCATGTACCAGAAGATGGACGAGGACAATTGGCCTGACCTTTTGGAAAAACACAACCAACAATACTGTCAGCCACCACTACCAGCGTCTGAGATTGTTCTGATACAAGATCAGCTTCGAAAGAAAGAATATCAATACGGATGCAAGAAGTCTCCATTGAAGGACTACTGCAACAAGTCATTGTGCCTGTCTCGTAAGTACGGGGTCGGCAACGGGGCTGGACGTAGTCTCGAGATTACAGGCATGAGTGTCGTGTTGTCGGAGCCACGAGTTTGGTTTGTTGACATTGCGGGTGAGCGTCTCGAGCTCAACAGTGAAGAAGTACAGATGCAACTGAAGTTTGGTCGCGCCTGTCTCGAGCAACTGTCGTGGTTGCCCCCGCGTGTGAAAGAAGATGATTGGAACGCCATGATGAACATGGCACTGCAAGACTGCATGAAGATTGAGGTGCCGCCGGAGCTTACAAACAAAGGGCAGTTCCAGGAGTTGCTTGAGTCCTTCTGCACGGGGCGGGTGCAAGCCATGAACCCCGAAGAGTTGGTGCTCAACAAACCGTACACGGAAGAGGGGATAGTATTCTTCAAGCTCGATGCCTTGATGGATTTCTTGAAAGGCAAGGGCTTTACCCAGTATACCCGCGGTCAGGTGCAAGAGCGATTGAAAGAACTGAATAATGGCGAGTCGTCCAGCACGGTGAAAAACTTTTATGACAAAGCCAAAAAGCGCAAGAGCGTTCGTGTTTGGTCAGTGCCTGAGTTTGCAAGCGACATAGAAATACCTAACGCCAAAATTGTGGGAGAGGAGCCGCCGTTCTAATGACTGTATCAGCATACCTCGGACCGCCGGGGACAGGAAAAACATACACACTAATCAACATCGTTAAAAACGAACTGCAAAAAGGTGTGCCGCCGGAACGTATCGGCTTTGTCTCGTTCAGCAAGAAAGCGACAGAAGAGGCACGGACTCGTGCGTCGCGTGAGTTGATGTTGGACTACAAAAAGATGGTGAACTTTCGAACGCTGCATTCGTTGGCGTTCCGTCAACTAGGTTTGACTACAGAGGCTGTCATGCGAAGCTCTGACTTCCAGCGGCTCGAAAAAGAGTTGGGCTTGCCCTTCACATCCTCGCAATCAATGAACGTCAATGATGGCGAGTTCTTTCGGTTGGGCGGCAAAGGCGACATGTACCTGTCGATATACAACATGGCGCGTGTGCGAAAGATACCGATGCAGCAACAGTTCAACGAAACAAATAACTGGAACCTCCATGTAAACGAGATGCAGCACACGATCCAAGCTTACAAGGATTACAAGCAAACTCTTGAAAAGATTGACTTTGTTGATATGATCGAACTGTTTTTAGAGGTTGGAGAAGTTCCGGTTTTGGATTCGTTAATTGTCGATGAGGCGCAAGACCTTGTGCCGCTACAATGGGACATGGTTGATAGGCTTATCAGCCGCTCAAAGAATGTGTTCTATGCCGGGGACGATGACCAAGCCATTTACGAATGGATGGGTGTCAATGCTTCTGAGTTTATCAGTCGGTGTAAGTCGGCCGACAACTCTGTTGTGTTAGACAAGAGCTACCGAGTTCCAAGTTCCGTGCACCAGGAGGCGGCATCCATAATTAAAAATGTGTCGGGTCGTATTGATAAGGCATGGAGTCCTCGTGAAGAAGTTGGTGGCGTGTCGTATCACTACAAGTTGAACGAGCTTCCCTTACACGAGGGACAGTGGATGATACTGGCGCGTACCAATTACATCGCCAACAAGATTGCTGTTGATCTGAAGAATGACGGGTTTTTGTTTTGGCGTAACGGCAACGGGTGGAGCGTAGCCAAGTCAACGCTGGACATTGTGCGAGGCTTTACTTCTCTCACCAGGGGGCAAGAGATCGACAAGGATGACTTTGCAAAGGTATGGCGCAAGATCCGTGTTGATAGAAAAGTTCGTACTGCTGGCAATAGATTGCTCAAAGCTTCCGAAGAAGATTCTTTTGGCATCGAGTTTCTAGAGCAGTTGGTTCAGCGGCCGTTGCGGGACAAGAAATGGTTTGAGATACTGGAAGTCAGTGACCAGGAACGCATTTATATTACGTCAGTTCTTGAGTCCGGTGAAAAGTTTGACGAAGAAAACCCGCGGGTTGTTTTATCAACGATCCATAAGGCGAAGGGTGGCGAAGCAGATAATGTTGCGTTGTTGCTGGAGTCAACTAAAGCTTGTTGTACGCTAACAGAACCTGATGCTGAACGCCGTGTGTTCTATGTCGGTGCGACAAGAGCCAAAGAGAATTTGTTTATTGTAGATGATCCCGAGTCCAAGTGGAGGTTTCAGTGGTAACATACGCATTACCAGAAGGTCAGGTTCAGATCTCGCTCAGTGGTGGTAGAACGTCGGCTTATATGTTGCACCATATACTCGAGGCAAACGGTTCTTTGCCGGAACGTGTCCAGGTCTTGTTTGCGAACACTGGGCGGGAGATGCCACAGACTATTGACTTCGTGCAAGAGCTTGCCTCGCGGTGGGGAGTCTACGTTACATGGCTAGAGTATGACAGGGTTGATAACAAGGTTGGCTACAAAGTGGTGAACCACAATAGCTGTAGTATGAACGGGGAGCCTTTCGAAAAGCTTGTTGAATCAAAACAGTACTTGCCGAATGTCATGATGCGGTTCTGCACCGAAGAACTCAAAGTTCGGACAATGAAACGATACCTTGTTAACGAGCTTGGTTGGAAAAAATGGTCTTCGGCCATAGGTATTCGTCACGATGAGCAACATAGGTGCCGCAAAGAGTCAAAAGATAGGTGGGTATTTTGGTATCCGTTAGTTTCAGCGGGTGTGACGAAAGAAACAATTTCTGATTTTTGGAAGAAGCAACCGTTTGATCTTAATCTGTTGAACGTGAAGGGCAGTACGCCCAACAGTAATTGTGATTTTTGTTTTCTAAAAAGCGAAGCCACATTAGCTGCAATGGCAAGAGAGCATCCAGATCGAGCAAAGTGGTGGATAGACCTAGAGCAAAAAACTGGCGGTACGTTTCACAAAAGACGGAACATGAAAACATTTGTTGATTTTGTTGACCGTCAACAGGATTGGATTTTCAATGAAGAATCTTTTTTATGTCAAGCCGATGACGGGGAGTGCACAGGATGAAAGAAAAACAATTATCATTCATTGAGAAAGATATCGACTGGAAGCTTCAGTCCAAAGAAATACCCGAAGAGGATATCCGTGAGGTAGCGTCGATTGCGCTCGATCAGGATTGGACTCCTCCGACTTCTTTCCCTGAACACTACAAAGACGCAAGCGTTATCTCGATTGACCTCGAGACACGCGATCCTAACCTGATGACGCTTGGCCCAGGTTGGGCCCGGGACGATGGATACATCATTGGCTACGCTGTAGCGTTCAACGACTTCTGCGGCTACTACCCGGTACGTCATGAGATTGGTGGCAACATGCCCGAGAAAGCTGTGCACGGTTACATCAAAGAAATGATGGAGTGTGACGTGCCGAAGGTCATGCACAACGCACAATACGATCTAGGCTGGTTACGCTGGGCAGGGATTGAGGTCCGTGGTCCGGTGTACGACACCATGGTTGCCGCGGCCATGCTTGACGAGAACCGTCGCTGGTACAACCTGAACTCACTGGCATTTGATTATTTGCAGGAGCGTAAGAACGAACGACTGCTCAAACTTGCGGCCGCTGATTATGGCGTAGATGCAAAGTCAGAGATGTGGAAACTACCCGCCAGGTTTGTTGGTCAGTATGCAGAGCAAGATGCGGCTGTCACGCGGCGGCTGTGGGATCGACTGCAACCAGACATTATTAGGGAAGAGGTGAGCAGCATCTTCGAACTTGAAACAGCCCTCACTCCTATGCTTCTGGACATGCGGTGGCGTGGTGTACGGGTTGACGAAGAAGGTTCAATGAATGCTCGTAAGCTGCTGGAGCAACGCGAAAAAGAAATACGCATGGAGATCAAGACAGAGACAGGGCTTGATGTAGAGCCATGGAACGCGACATCTATTTCGAAAGTGTTCGATAAGCTTGAGCTTTTGTATCCAAGGACACCTAAGTCAGACGCGCCTTCTTTTACCAAACAATTCTTGGCATCTCATAGACACCCGATGGCGGAAAAGATCGTTAAACTACGAGAGCTCAACAAAGCGAATACTACATTCATTTCAAATATCTTGAAGTTTTCACACAAAGGCAGAATCCATGCAGAGTTTCATCCACTTCGTTCTGATGACGGGGGCACTGTCACTGGGCGTTTCTCTTCATCAAACCCAAATCTCCAGCAAATTCCAGCACGAGATCCACAGATCAAGTCTATCATTCGAGGATTGTTCTTGCCGGAAGAAGGTGAGAAGTGGGCTAGTTTTGATTACGCCTCACAAGAGCCGCGTTGGTTAGCGCATTACTGCGCTTCGATCACGGGTGTTCATCGACATCCCGCGATTGATGATGTGATTGAACAGTATGAAAACGACGATGCTGACTTCCATCAAATGGTGGCAGACATGGCTGGTATCTCCCGCAAAGACGCAAAGACAGTAAACCTGGGCATCATGTATGGCATGGGTGTCAACAAGATGGCTGGTGTTCTTGATACGTCTGTTGATGAAGCCAAGGATTTACTCAAAGAATATCACGACAAAGTTCCCTTCGTTAAAGGACTGGCAACTATGGTTTCCAATCATGCCGGGGAGAACGGCCAGATTAGAACGATTCTAGGAAGGAAATGTCGCTTCCCACTATGGGAGCCAAAGACATTTGGTATTCACAAGGCACTGCCGTTAGAGGAAGCAGTCCGGGAACATGGCAGAAGCTCAATCAAACGAGCGTTTACATACAAAGCATTGAACAGATTGATCCAGGGTTCGAGTGCCGATCAAACAAAGAAAGCCATGCTTGATTGTTACAAAGCAGGGTATCTGCCCATGCTTCAGGTGCACGACGAATTGTGCTTCAGCATTGATGCCGACGAGCAAGGCAACCCCAATGAGAAACAGATTCAAGAGATTGCAGAGATTATGGAGAACTGTATCGATGCCAAGGTGCCGTTCAAAGTGGATTGTGAGATTGCAGATAACTGGGGGCAAGTAGAATGATGAAACTTCCTGAACGATATGATGACTGTGTGATGGGCTATGGTTCCAAAGCGGGTGCAGAAGACTGTTTGATATATGACGTGGACTCTGTGCTTCAGATTTTGATGGAAGACATGACTTACGGCGAAGCATTTGAATACTTCGAATATAACATAGCCGGAGCCTATGTGGGCGAAACCACTCCCATCTTTCTGTGGCCTAAGACGATGAAGGAAATAGAAGATGAAGTATGAGATCATCGACAATGCGTATTCGGCTCAAGACAGGGAGAATATATTTTCTTTTGTGCGGAGCAGTAAGTACGTCCTTGGGTGGGCAGATCAACACTGGGATGATGTAAACGGTCAACGCAGAATTTTATACAGCCACTATTCTTTAGAAGACGTTGAGAACATGGGCGTGTTTCGACTGCATAACAACCCCAGAATAGACGAGCTTATAAACGGCAGAACTCCAATAAAACAAGTCATTAACTTGGCAGAACCATCAAACACGTTTCTGCCTCATACTCATTACAATGAAGAAGTCTTCATATATTACTGTAATCACAGGTGGAATCCCGAATGGGCTGGAGAAACCATTATATATTCTGAACATGAGTATGAAGCGGAACACGCGATCACGTTTCGACCCGGCAGAGTGTTATGGTTGAAACGTGGGGTCATGCACAGCTTACGCCCGCCTAGTCAAGCAGCCCCTGAATACAGATTTACCTTTGCCGCGTTCTTTGCCTGTGAGGAAGAAAGCAAATGACTGAAAGCAAAGTTCGAGTCTTAAAAGGTCGCATAGGAAAGCTACGACAAAAACTGATACAAGAGTGGGGTACGGACGAGTACTTGTCGGATCAAGAGTTGCGGCGGAACGCCGAGGAGGAGAGCATTCCGCCGCGCTCCGGCCGAGCAAGTCGAGTATATCTTAGTCGCAAAAAGAATCATACAGGTGTTTCACCCACCAGTACAAAGAAGCTTCGTCAAGATCGTTTTTAATCAAGTTAACACGCTGACAGACCAGTTGAATATTGTCTGGAACGTACCCTTCCATTGATCTAATCCTGTCTATCGAAGCATTTAGATCTTTTCTTTCCCCCCGATCCTGATGATGTGTCATGTACACACCAGATAGGGCACACCGTCCCTCCTGTTGTTCCCAAAGGGCTAGAACATCATCGATTGTTATCGACCATTCAAACTTATCTTTGCGGCTGGATTTGCTTTTGGTGTAATGATCTTTCAGATAAACCGCTACTGAAGAACTTTGCCGCTTCATTCGCTGACTGCTGACACAGACGTTGCACCTGTTCACGACACCAGTGCCGTCTTTGTTTTTGTGCCGACGTGTTTTTGCCGTCGCACTAAATTCGCTCAACGGCTTTTCACGCTTACATATAATGCAAGTTTTAGTCTCCACCTTTTGCCCCCACCCGTAGGGTTTAGTATGACCAGAGAGTTGGTCTGCTACCCCCTTCCAAGTCGTCTAGGTGGATAAATCTGGAGCCGAAGTCGCCTTTCTGAGCTATGCCAACTCCTGTGAAGTCAGCAGATTCCAGAGCCAGGGTTAAAAGCTCAAGAGCCTCGGCACCATGGATTGCAATGTCGGCAGCGCGACCAGATTCATGAGCCCCGGGCTTGGCTTTACGAGCTTCGATCGGATGGTTTTTGCAACGGTATCCGCTGCTGATGACCATGCTATGACCGTAGTCGGTTCGAAGAGATTGTAGTTTTTCGATAAAAGATTCTTTCATGCCGTGTTCGCCACAACATTGGCAAGCAAACTCGTTGGCACTGAAGTTTGGAAACTTGTCCCAATCAACCATAGTACAAACTCCGTGTGTGTTTGTAGATTTTATTCGGGCATTGATCTTCTTCGTAGATCTGGTGTGTTTTTCTTGCTTTGTCAGTGCATTGATATGTGCACCGACGCACGAGAACTGAGGGGCGACCATCCATGTAGGACATGGTCACGCCCTGGGTTACAAGTTGACAGATAATGGCTGCTACTTCAAACATTGCGACGTGTCCTTTGTGCGAGTTCCATGTTCCGAGCTACTTCCACCGGGTTATCACCCAAAAGTCCCGGTGAAATAGGGCCCGCAGCTTGCACAGGAGGTACAGGAGCCGGGGCAACTGATGCTTCAGGCGACGAGAGAGCTAATTCTGGAGCCGGTTTTGGGGCAGTTTGAGGACTTGTTGAGAACCCAAGCAAGTCTTCTATGGTTTCATCACGGAAAGGAAATGGTTTGGTCAAAGGCAAATCAAATAACGATTCGTAGGAAAAATTATTAAAAGATTCTATTGCATCTCCAACCTGTTGCGAAGCTAACTCTCTTTGTAAGTCAAACACTTCGGTTTGAACTTGAGCATCTGTTTCTCTGTCAGGATTGAGAATCAAAGGAAAGAATCGACCTTGTTGTATGGCATCAAATTCTCCTTGGCTAAGAGTAATGTTTTGTGCCTCAAGAGCAGCTTGAGCATCCTCATAACCAACACCCAAAACACCAGCGGCTCTAAGCTTCACATATTTATCCTGTTGCAATCTAAACAGTCTTGCTTGTGCATCTAAAATATCTTGTTGAAAGTTTTCGATTGAGGCTGCGGGTCTAGACACGCGAAGCGAACGATATGCGTCTCTTCTGATATTGGATTCTGTTCGGTTATACGCAGCCATTTCATAGGCGACTTGAAGAGGCACGTTCATTTTGTGCGGAGTCAAACCAAACACTAGTCTGAAAAATTCTTTTTGTAATTCAGGAACTGTGCCACCAGTAAAGGTTTGTCCTTTTGCTGCAGCTGTTAACCGTCCCGGACCAATACCCTTTGCGTTCACAGACATGAACTCGTTTACTATTGTGGGAGTCAAAGCATTAAAAATGTGAGGCAGTCCAGCCTCCATTTTTTCAGTAAAAGTCAAATCGGGGGCAAAAATACGTCCTTGTCTTGATTGCCCGTTTCTAATGAATACATCTGTAATGTGTTCAGAAAGAATTGCTTCATCGCCGAATTGTTGAAGGTTTCTAAACAAAAAATCTGCAAGAGCACGGTTTGCAGAAACAAAATTGCTCTCACCTAATTCTTCTTTGTTCCGAGCAAAAGTACGCAAAGCCGCTTGAGCAGATTCACCCACGAGAGGAGCACCATCATAAGGAAGGTTTGTGCTGAAATTTGTAAACTCAATACTACCCTCTCTGTCGTTAGACAACATAGCTAGATTGGAACCTTTGTAATAAGGTGCCGCAAGTTCTCTCAAAGCCTTTGCTTCTTCTTCATTGTTTCCAGATGCACCAGTTACTGCTCGACCCGTGCTTCTGCCCAGAACCTGAGTAGATGCAACGTATCCTCCGAGACGACGAACACCGATTGCATTTATCTCTCCTACAAATTTATCGGCTAGTTGATTTGCAAGATTGTCATACTCTCCTGCTCGCATGGCTGTTGAAGCAGCTTCTTCAGACAAACCTTTAAGATCAATACCCTGTTTGGCTATCACTTGTCGAAAGCCGTCCAACAACTCTGGTGTTTTCTTGAAAGACAGTTCGGCAAAACCTTGGTTAAAAATGTTAACGCTGTTTCGAATGTTTTCTGCTGCGTATGCAACAAAGTTACCTGCAACTGGGAACCGTGCGATATCTTGAGCTAGTTCATAGGTTCGACCATAGTTAGGCACGGTGTCACCAACAATGTCTCCCATCATGATATCAAAATTATTTCTGTAAGGACCAACAGTGGGACCTTGTTCAATAGCTCGAGACCCTACTCTCTTGGTCAAACCTTGAGCGTACATGGCTGGCATCAAAAGATCGTAGATATCAGAGTTTACGTTACCGATTCCTAAAACATCGTTTAAAGGATTACGAAGTGCGGCAGCATACTTACCTCTTTCAGCAATGATACTAGCAATTCTTGTCAGGTTATCACTGAACCGATAAGCCCTAGTTGCAGCCTTAAAGGGAGCAGAAACAGCATCTAGAACCTGACCGCCTCCCGGTAGCTTTGCAATCTGTGCTCCGGTCATCTCAGCGAGACGCGCTAAACCACGGCGTTTCACATCTGGATCACGCATTTCTTTTCTTATATGACCGAGCATGGCCTGTAACTCTTGAAGCACTGGACCTGAATCCAACACACCGCTTCTACCAAGATATTTCATAAACTCATTAAAATCGTCATCGGTAAAATTAAGAACTTTGTTGGCGGCGAGGAGAACAGAATCTTCAAGACTAGCACCGCGAATAATATTGCCGTTTGACGCTAAGAAAAACGGGATACTGTGAAAGTTCCGAGCTTGTGTTGCTAAACTTAAAACGGTTTTACTAGCTTGAGACAAGCCTTTCAACTGAACCAAGGTATCAATAACATGTCCCCCAACCGTATCTAATCTACTTGGTTGTGTTATGGCTTGAAAAAACTCAGGCTTCACAAATGTCCCCGCCAAGTCTCCATATGATCCACCAAAGACTGTGTTTGAAGCATTAGGGATAGGTATGTAGCCAGCGTTCGTAACTGCTGTTACAGCCGCCTGATCGTCTGGGTTAACGTTTTTTATAATGTAAGGTATTTCTCCAGCAACAATCTCGTCATAATTTTTTGCGAGTACAGGATCATTCAACAACTCTCTGTAAAAACCTATGGTTGCGGTAGCTCTCGACATATCACTTATTGTATCGGTCAGCCTAAGAGTAAGAGCTTCTTCCGCAGTCAACTCTGGTTTTTGAATTAATTTTTTAGCTGCAGGACTTACATAAGGTAGTGTGCCCGGTGCCCCGTAACCACGAGCCGTAACCTCACCCATAAGAGTCCTTAAAGTTTCAGAGTCATCCAGAATCTTACTTCTGCTTTTTAAAAATTGTTCTGATAATCTATACAATGGAACCCGTTGTTTAGTTTGCTCTACAACATTGAAGCCCCTGTTCATATTATCTGCTGCTGCTGCCGCAAGTTTATTAGGTAAAACTTTTGCCGCGCCAGGATCCTCAAAACGTTCTAGTGCAAGTTGTTTTGTAACGTAGTCTTCTGCAAACTCTCTTTTTTGTGCAGTGTTTAAAGCCATAAAATCTGGATCTTCTAATTTTTCCATGGCTTTTACAACTTCATCTGTGGCTCGTGCAAAGTCAGGTAAGGCTTTAAACTTACCCATATCTTTACGCGCTATTCCCGCACTAAAAGACCGTTGCAGATATTGTCCTTCCAGTTTTTCAAAAGCGTCAACCAACTCAGCGGCAACTGCGTCGTCTATAATCCCATCATCTTTTTGCCTTTTGATGTAATCAAAAAGCATTGTTGAAAGTTTGTCTCTTTCATTTTTCATTCTTTGAGCAGCTTTTGCGGCAGTCGCGCCGTGCTTGGTTTGTATTTCTGCCAGAGGGATTTGTCCGGTTAAATAGTCTTCAAGATCAATGTACGCAGCTTGATTTGCTCGTCGCCCAATACCTAAAGGTGCCATTTTTCCAACAGTTGTTTCCGTTGCTTGCCCAAACAAAGCAAGTTGTGTAGCCATGTCTCGATCTCGGTCTGTAATCACGTTGCCTAAATCAGCAATGTCTTCAAAAATATCCTCTCGCAAGCCTCTGGCTGTTGTTAGCTTACGTTTTGTAAAACCACCCAATCGAGTGTTGCCAGCCGATTCCATAAGACGACTGAAACCTTTAGAAATAATTTGCCCCGTTGCAACATCACTAAACTCTGCCAGTTCCCCTAACTCTTGTTTCGTGCGTTTTGCTATTGGTGCAACAACATATTTTGAAACTGGAGGAACGGCAGTAAGTGCTAAATCAAGAAGCCCACTGAAAAAAGCACCTTCACCAGCAATACGAAGTTTGTTTCTCAAACGTCTGAACGCTTCATCCCGACCTGTAAAACCACCGTCTTCTTTTGCAAAGTCGTAGGCATCCTCTGTCTTCATGAAATTAGGAGCAGAATCAAACGCATCCGAAACAGTTCCTACACCATCAGGAGCCAACGTAAAATCTGCAACGGCAACTGAACCTGATGTTGCAAGTGCTCTGCCTACATTTCCTTTGAAGCCTTCCCCTGCAAGTAGTTTCTGTCCTATCTTTGATCGACCAAGTCTTTCGGCTGGCATAATCATTCCAGCAATACTGGTTCCAACAGGAATTTTTTTTCGAGTAGTTCCCAACCCGGTAAGTGGGCTTGCACCTTTACTTGTTGGTGTTCCAGCACCAATCAGATCATCCACTTGTCGCACGGAAGCTGGGCTAACTCCTCGCACAGTAGCCACACTCGCCACACTGTTTAGGAGCTTTTGATTTTGAGCCGCTCTTGTTGCGGCGTTTGCATATCGGATACCGCCTATCAAACCAGTTCCGAACACACCTACCAGATTTGCAACTTCGCCATACTCTGTTTCTGGCAACAACCCGACTTTAGATAAAACCTCTTCGTACTCACGACGAATTGTTGGAGCCATTTGTGTCCCAGCAGCGGCATCTCCGATTGTCGCTATCAACTCTGGAATGGCTATGCCAATATCGGGAATTGTTTTAATTATTCCTCTAGCTATATCCCCAGTGCCAGCTTGGTCTATTTTTCTTGCTTCAGGCGTTGGGTAAAATACGGGAGAATAGAAGCTGCCACCAACGAAGTTCGGGTTGTCTGAAGTGAATGCAGATGGCTCGTCTGGCTCGTCTGGCTGTTCTATTGGAGTGATAGAAATAAGATTATTACCATCCCAAACTTCAACCCTGTCTGCGTAAGTGAAAGTTTTTTCTGCCATGAGTTACAGTCTACTTGAGTCTAATACTTGACCGTATATATTGTATATTACCCCGTTGTCGTCTTTAAACTGAGTAGTATTTTGTCCTCCAGTCTTTGGAGCATCTTTTAGATACGCAGGGTTGTTAGGTGGGACAATTATTAAGCCTCTCGCGTTTGCAGCAGCTACAGCTTGCCTTTCTATAATTTTCACTTTTTCTCTCACGTTTATTTTTCTACCAGAGTAGAAATTATCCACTCCAACCATGGCAGTTTGAAACGGGACACTCTTATCTAAAACTACTGTTGTAAGAGACTCTATTTCTGTCGGATCATCGACATCCCTTAATGTATTTTGTAACTCAGCCATTTTATCTTTTGAAAGAGGAATCTCACCTACCGTGCTGTATGACTCATTGTTGTATGTAAACATTCCAGTGTTAGGATCAACGCCGACACCGAAAGCTTGAAGTGGTTTTGAAATGCTTTTAGCGAGAGATATTCGATTTGCTATAACTGCTTGCTCTGCTGCCTCTTGACGTTTTTTCCTTGTGTCTTCTAACTGCGCTATGGCGAGTGTATTGGCAAGCTCTTGCTGTCTGCCCTTGTCAATTTCTCCAAGCGTAGTAGTCAATCCTTGTGCAATATTTTCTGTTGCAGATGTACTTTGACCACCAGCTATTCTTGCGCCAAGTTTCAGCAGATCGATACCAGATTGTTGTCGTGCTCGAGCAGGATCTGAGATACCGGAGAGACGCTGATAAGCACCGCCGAACCCAGGCACAGGTTCTAATGTTGCATCGTCACCTTCACCAACTTGCCTAAGACCAGGGGGAAGGATACCTAAAGCGTCAAATAGATAACTATTAGCAATACCACCACCAGCAAAAGACTGAACAGGTTGCGTCGGCATTTGCTGACCAGCTTGTGCCGCATC
>CEOK01074998.1_pt1 | contig 18584 bp, 12 predicted proteins | sample 427001 | NCBI WGS metagenome assembly CEOK01 (sample SAMEA2591108, study PRJEB7988) | marine metagenome | isolation source: saline water (ENVO:00002010), including | reverse complement strand
ATATGAAATTGTCTATGAAGCACAAGAAAAATCAATTCAGGCTGCTTTGGTGGGAACGAGTTTTCGGTCACTTTTTGAATTGTCTTATGCTATTGTCGCAGATGGGCTATTGCGTTTGGGGATAATCAAAGACGTTTCGGAAGCACGAAGTTATTATCCTCATGGACTTTCACACCACATTGGACTGGATGTTCATGATCCCGGTAATTATGTTGATTTGGCGCCAAATATGGTCGTCACAATTGAACCTGGAATTTACATTCCTGAAGGAAGTCCTTGCGATTCCAAGTGGTGGAACATTGGTATCAGAATTGAAGATGACATTCTTATAACCGAAAAAGGACCATTAAATCTTTCGGCTGGTGCTCCAAGAAAATGGGAAGAAATAGAATTAATGATGAAACAAGAAAGTGTTCTAGATGATTTTATTTTACCAGAAATTGAAACATTAATCCAGTAAATAGGATTTGAGGTCGCGATAATCTCGAATCGAAATACTTTCCTTTTCTTTTGATAACGTTTCTTTTAATCGCTCAGGAACTGGAACTTTCAATTTCAAGGTTTTTTCAACCGTATCAATGAATTTAATTGGATGAGCAGTTTCCAAAAATACCCCATAAAGGTCCTCGGCATGTTGGTGTAAATATTCTTTTAATCCCAAATAACCAACTGCTCCATGAGGGTCTGCAACATACTTTTTCTCGGCGTATATTTCTTTTAACGCTTTTTTGGTTTGATCATCAGTATAAGCATAACCCGAAAGGTTTTTCTTCATTCTAAAAAGATCGTTATTGAAGATTTTTTGAATCCTAATAAAATTACTTGGATTACCTACATCCATAGCGTTTGAAATTGTCTGGACAGTAGGCATTGGGTCGTAACTTCCTGTATCTAAATATCTTGGTACAGAATCATTGACATTCGTACTAGCGATAAAGTGAGCTATAGGGAGTCCCATTTGTTGCCCCATTATTCCAGCGCAGATATTACCAAAATTTCCGCTTGGCACGGAGAAAACGAGCTTTTTATTTTTGTGTTTTAATGCGCGATAGGCTATGAAATAATAAAACATTTGAGGAAGCCACCTTGCGACATTTATCGAATTGGCAGAGGTAAGCTGTACCGATGCTAAACTATTATCGAGAAAAGCTGTTTTTACCATTTCTTGACAATCGTCAAAAACGCCATCGACTTCAAGTGCGGTAATGTTTTGTCCAAGTGTAGTAAGTTGTTTTTCTTGAATATCGCTAACCTTTCCTTTTGGATAAAGGATAACCACATTAACACCCTCAACCCCTAGAAAACCATTGGCAACTGCACCTCCAGTATCTCCCGAGGTGGCTACTAAAACAGTTATTTTTTTATTGGCTCCCTTATTAAAATGACCCAATGCTCTTGCCATGAATCGCGCTCCAACATCTTTAAACGCTAGGGTAGGTCCTTGAAAAAGTTCTAGAGCAGCAATATTATCTGTAATCTCTATCAAAGGAAATTCGAAATCCAATGTTTCTGTAACGATTTCCTTTAATTTTTTCTTATTGATTTGTTTACCAACAAAAGGCTTGATGACTTTGTAAGCCATCTGTGGGATGCTCATACCCTCAATACGATCAAAAAATCTCTTCGGCAGGGTTGGTATTTTTTCGGGAAAATACAAACCACGATCAGGTGCTAATCCTCTAATGACAGCATCTCTAAATGAGGTGTTTTTTGTGTTATGGTTAAGACTGAAGTACTTCATTAATCAGATATAATTTTTATTCCTTGATTATTAATTGCTGATACATGAATTTCGAAATCAATACCCAATTGTTCTATTTTACTTTTCATTGCCTCAGCAATATTGTTAGAGGTATCGACTCCTTTTGCCAATGCATACACCGAAGGTCCTGATCCAGAAATACCAAAACCGAGCGCTCCTGCATTTAAAACGGCTTTTTTAATTGTTTCAAATTCAGGAATTAACAACGACCGCATAGGCTCAACAATTTCATCGACCAAACTTCTGGACATCAAACCGTAGTCTTCTGTATAGAGTGCACTGATAAAAGCTGCTAAATTTCCCCATTGGGTAATGGCTTTTTTCAAGGTGACATTATTTTTTAATATCTCTCTAGCATGCATGGTTTTTAATTCAATTTTTGGATGTAGTACAACTGCCATTAATTCACTGGGGGACGGGAGTTTGATCACATCGACAGGATTGATACTTCTGACCAATGTAAAACCGCCCAACAATACTGGAGCAACATTGTCTGCATGGGCAGAACCACTAGCAACACTTTCTCCTTCCATCGCAAACTGAATTAAATCATGCGTGTTGTAAGGTTTTCCCAATAATTCGTTGATTCCAAAAACAGCTCCAGCAGCACTTGCAGCACTACTGCCAATGCCACTTCCTGCCTTGATTTTTTTATATATTTCAATTTCGAAGCCACAATTGGCAGGATGCTTTGCCAACATGGCTTGAGCTGCAACTCCAGCAACGTTTCTTTTGACATCAAGCGGTAAGTCTTGCCCTTCAATTTTAGTAATTTTTACACCTTGCTTATCGGTCATACGAATAACCATTTCGTCTCCAACCGGTGCTAGACAAAAGCCTAGTACGTCGAAGCCGCAGGAAACGTTAGCCACACTTGCAGGGGTAAAAATTCTAATTTCTTTCATTTACTGTTTTCCTATTCTAATTATATCAGCAAAAATACCTGAAGCAGTAACATCTGCTCCAGCACCAGCACCTTTAACGATTAAGGGCTGATCTTTATATCGATTTGTATAAAAAAGAATGATATTATCACTTCCCTCAAGGTTGTAAAAATCGTGACCAGCCTTTACCAATTGTATACCCACTTTGGCTTTTCCATTTTCTAATTGGGCTACATATTTCATTTTGGCACCTTCGCGTTCTGCTTTTTCTAACATTTGATCGAAATGATCACTGAACTTAATTAAAGATTCGAAAAAGGATTTATTGTCCTTAGTTGCCAGACAAGCTTCCGGAAGAAAGGACTCGTTTTCTATCTCATCAAGTTCGATATTCATACCACTCTCCCGTGCTAAAATCAATATTTTTCTGGCAACATCTATACCACTGAGATCTATTTTTGGATCAGGTTCTGTGTAGCCCTCTTTTTGGGCTTGTAAAACGACGTCGTGAAAGGAACTTCCTTTTTTGAAGTTGTTAAATACAAAATTTAGACTACCAGACAATACAGCTTGAATTTTTATGATTTGGTCACCAGAAGCAATTAAATTGTTGAGGGTGTCAATAATTGGTAATCCAGCACCTACATTGGTTTCAAATAAATAAGGGCTACCAAACTTTCTGGATATTCTCTTGAGATTTAAGTAGTTTTTTAATTCGTCTGCTGCAGCGATTTTGTTACACGTTACCACGCCAATATTATTGTTCAAATACCTAGCGTATTCTTTGGCAATGGTTTCATTGGCGGTATTGTCAACAAAAATACTATTGCGAAGGTTTAATTTATTTACATGTTCAAAAAATAAGTCCCTGTTTGCTTTAATATCACTCTTTTCAAGGGACTCCTTCCAATTGCTCAGATTCATTTTCTTTTCTCCTAGAATCATTTTTCTGGAGTTGGAAATTGCTATGACACGAACTTTTAATCTTAAATTTTCAATGAGGTAGTCAGTTTGTTTCTCAATTTGTTCCAAAAGTTTACTACCTACATTTCCGACACCGGTAATAAATAGATTGAGTTCTTTAACCTGTGCCTCAAAAAAGCTTTCATGCAGCGTGTTGATTGCTTTAGTTACGTTTATCTTATCGATTATAATAGAAATATTTCTTTCAGAAGCACCTTGGGCAATGGCTCTGATATTAATGTTGTTGGCTCCTAAACTACTAAACAGTTTACCGCTGATACCTTGATGATCTTTCATTTTTTCACCTACTACTGCAATATTGACCATATCGCTTTCAATTTTAGCAGGCGCCACCTTGTTAAGTGAAATTTCGAAGGCAAATTTTTCATCAATTGCTTTCTTGGCTAATGCCGATTCTTCCTCTTTAACTCCAATACAGATGGAATGTTCTGAGGAAGCTTGCGTGATCATAATCACATTAATGTGTTCATCTGAAAGCGCCTCAAACAACCGTTTTGAAAAACCAGTGATTCCGATCATTCCACTTCCTTCAAGATTGATCATCGCCACATTGTCGATATGACTAATTCCTTTAACAATTTCACCATTCTCCAATATCTCCGAGTTGTCAATTTTTGTTCCAGGGTCTTCAGGAGCGAAGGTGTTTTTTATCAGTATAGGGACATTTTTTTGAATAATGGGCTGAAGTGTGGGTGGATAAATGACTTTAGCGCCAAAATGAGACAACTCCATCGCTTCGTAATAGCTCAATTTTTCAATAGGCTTAGCTTGAACAACGATTTTAGGATGCGCAGTGTACATTCCACTAACATCTGTCCAAATCTCAAATAGGTCTGCTTCAATGGTGCTAGCAATTATTGCAGCCGAATAGTCCGAACCGCCTCTTCCCAAGGTTGTTGTTTCCCCATTTTTGTTACTTGCGATAAAACCAGGCACGATTGTAACCTGAGCATCGTTATCACTGAAATAGCTTTTAATTTGTTGTTCTGTGACCAAATCATCCACAATTTCTATTCCACCATGAGTTTCGGTTTGAATTAATTCCCTTGCATCTTTTAATACTGAATTAATACCGTTGTATTTAAAAATTTCATGGATGATATGACTGGACAAAATCTCTCCATATGATGCGATTGTGGCATTGTTTTTAACGGTCACCTCTTCCAAAAGGAAAATAGCGTCCAGACGGGATTCCAATGCATTAATGTGTTTTTTTAGAAAACTAATAATAGCACTTTGGTTTTGAATTGGAATGCATTTTTTAATCGGTTCTAAATGACGTTTTTCAATTTCAGTCAGGTTGTTTTTGAAATGCTCTTTTCTAGACTGTGCAAGAGCAAGCATTTCCATCAATAGATCAGTTACTCCACCCAAGGCGGATACGACAACTACAACGGGCTGGTCTTGTTTTTTTATAATTTCGAGAACATTCGTCAGGCTTTTGGAATTTGCAACTGAAGTTCCCCCAAATTTTAAAACTTTCATTTTATTTAATCTTTTTTAGTACAACCTTAAAAAGGAAGGACTGATTAATATAAGGTTTTTTAAAATTTTTGATTGAAAATCAATGATTTGAAGACATACGGTCATACGGTTATATGTTATGAAATACCCCCCAAGGGGTAGTCATAGTAAATGTTACTAATGTTGTAACAGTAACCATTGTCTGTGAGACTGAGAGATTGTTCTTGATATTTAAGACCTTTTCAAACATTTGACAAAAATATTATAAAACGATCAGCTTTAAAATTATTTAGCTATAATTTTAATAACCTTCAAATAATGACCAATAAAAAAGCTTCCTGTTTAGGAAGCTTTTTTTAATTATTTATCTTTTTCTAAGATGGAATTTTGAAATGTAATGCCTCTTCACCGTTCTTGTAGTCGAGCTCAACCACATCTCCTTCTTCGATTTGATTATTTACTACCTGCTCAGCAAGAAGATCCTCAATATATTTTTGAATAGCTCTATTTAGTGGTCTAGCACCGTATTTTTTATCAAAACCTTTTTCACTAATGAAGGCCTTTGCTTCTTTAGATAGAGTAACCTTGTAGCCTAATTTCTCAACCCTATCAATTAATTTTTTGAGTTCGATCTCAACAATTTTATCGATATCAGCTTTTTCAAGCGCGTTGAAGATGATCACATCATCAATACGATTTAGAAACTCAGGTGCAAATGTTTTTTTCAATGCGCCTTGGATGACATTTTTCTCAATTTCAGTGGCTTGAGACTTTAAGGTGGAAGTTTCAAAACCGACACCAGTTCCAAAGTCTTTTACTTGTCTTGCTCCAATATTAGAGGTCATGATAATGATGGTGTTTTGAAAATTGATTTTTCTACCGAGACTGTCGGTTAAAAATCCATCATCAAGTACCTGCAATAACATGTTAAATACATCTGGATGTGCTTTTTCGACTTCATCCAAAAGGATTACGGAATAGGGTCTTCTCCTTACCTTTTCACTAAGCTGACCACCTTCTTCGTATCCTACGTATCCTGGAGGTGCACCAATTAGGCGAGAAATGGCAAATTTCTCCATGTATTCGCTCATATCAATTCTAATGAGGTTTTCCTCTGAATCAAATATTTCTTTTGCTAAAATCTTTGCCAATTGGGTTTTACCAACACCAGTTTGACCCAAGAATATGAATGAACCAATAGGTTTATCTGGATCCTTGAGCCCAGCACGATTTCTTTGGATAGCTTTCACAACTTTCTCAACCGCTTCTTTTTGGCCGATAATCTTATCACTAATTTTATCGGTCAAGTGAGCAAGTTTGTTCTTCTCACTTTTAACGATTTTGTTGACAGGGATATTGGTCATCATGGAAACGACATCAGAAATATGGACTTCATTGACCGTTACACGATTTAATTTTGACTCTTCTTGCCAGCGCTCTTGAGCTTCGAAAAGTGTTCTTTCAACTCTTTTTTCATCATCTCTGAGTTTAGCTGCTTCTTCATACTTCTGCTTTTTAACAACAGAGTTCTTGAGTTCTTTAACTTTTTCTAATTCTTCTTCCAGCTTAATAATTTCTTCAGGAACGTTCATGTTGTTGATGTGAACTCTCGAACCTGCCTCATCTAATGCATCAATAGCTTTATCTGGAAGATAACGATCAGTCATGTAGCGATGTGTCAACTCAGCACAAGCTTTTAATGCTTCGTCTGTATAGCTTACATTGTGATGATTCTCGTATTTGTCTTTTATATTCCTCAGGATTTCGATAGTTTCCTCCACATTGGTTTCCTCTACCAAAATTTTTTGGAAACGACGTTCTAGGGCGCCGTCTTTTTCTATATTTTGCCTGTATTCGTCAAGTGTTGTAGCTCCGATGCATTGAATTTCGCCCCGAGCTAATGCAGGTTTGAACATATTGGAAGCGTCAAGACTACCAGTAGCTCCTCCAGCACCAACAATAGTGTGAATTTCATCAATGAAAAGAATGATGTTGTCATTTTTTTCTAACTCATTCATGACCGCTTTCATTCTTTCTTCAAACTGACCGCGATATTTTGTCCCAGCGACTAAACTTGCTAGGTCAAGGGAGACAACACGTTTGCCATACAACACCCGAGACACCTTCTTTTGAATGATTCTTAAAGCTAATCCCTCAGCAATAGCAGATTTACCTACTCCTGGTTCCCCAATCAAGAGTGGATTATTTTTCTTTCTTCTGCTAAGTATTTGAGAAACACGAGCAATTTCTTTTTCTCTTCCCACTACGGGGTCGAGTTTGTTTTTTTCTGCTAATGCAGTAACATCTCTTCCAAAATTATCCAGTACAGGGGTTTTGGATTTTACATTAATCTTGGACTCAGTGGTAGGAACAAAAGGATTTTCTTTTCCAGCATCATTTTCGTCATCTTTCTCATCAGGAAAAGAGGACGAAGTTGGAAGGTCAATATAATTTTGATCATCACTTGCCAACATCAGCTTAAATTGTTCCTTAACTACATCGTAGTCAATATTAAGTTTTAATAAAAGTTTTGTAGTTGGATCATTTTCATTTCTCAAAATGCAAAGTAACAAATGCACAGTATTGATAATATCACTTTGAAAAAGCTTGGCTTCTAAAAAAGTTGTTTTTAGTGCCCTTTCGGCTTGCCTTGTCAAGTGAAGGTTCTTTTTGTTATTAATTGCACCAGAATTTTCAATGACAGCAGGGTTGAGAATTTCAACCTTTCTTCTTAGTTCCTCGAGGTCAATTTCGATAGATTTCAAAATTGATATTGCCTTTCCTCCACCGTCTCGCAAAATCCCCAACATAAGATGTTCAGTTCCAATAGAGTTGTGCCCCAATCTGAGTGCTTCCTCTTTGCTGTAGGAAATAACATCTTTTACCCTAGGTGAAAAATTATCATCCATTTTTGAAGTTTAAAGTTTCAAGTTTAAATTCAAAAAGCACTTTTAATTGCTTTTCAATAGCTAATAGACAAAAAAATAATGATTTAGCAAAATGAGTTTTATAAAAAATTTATTAGCAAAATGGAATATTATCATGTTGATAAATTCCGTAAAAAATATTGAGGAAATCCCAATAAATGATGCCCTTTAAAGTATTTTAGCTATTACACATATTAATTTTATTTAAATGGTTGACGGAGAAAAGTTAATTCCTATAAATATAGAGGATGAAATGAAGTCGGCTTACATTGATTACTCAATGTCTGTCATAGTTTCACGAGCATTACCAGATGTTCGCGATGGTTTAAAACCAGTTCACCGTAGGGTTTTATTCGGCATGCACGAGCTGGGAATAAGATCAAATACTGCCTATAAAAAATCTGCAAGAATAGTTGGAGAGGTATTGGGAAAATACCACCCTCATGGTGATAGCTCAGTATATGATACGATGGTTCGTATGGCTCAGGAATGGAGCCTAAGATATTTGCTGGTTGATGGTCAAGGAAACTTTGGATCTATTGATGGTGACAGCCCAGCTGCAATGCGTTATACCGAGGCACGGATGCGTAAGATGTCCGAAGACCTGCTCGCTGATATTGAAAAGGAAACGGTAGATCTTCAACTAAATTTTGACGATACACTAAAAGAACCAACTGTTCTTCCCACCAGAGTTCCCAATTTATTAATCAATGGCGCGTCAGGTATTGCCGTAGGTATGGCTACCAATATGCCGCCTCACAATCTTACTGAGGTCGTGGATGGCACCATTCAATACATTGATAATAGTGAGATTACAATTGATGAATTGATTCAAACAATTAAGGCACCTGATTTTCCTACTGGAGGGACAATTTATGGTTATGAAGGCGTGAAAGAAGCTTTTCTGACTGGCAGAGGAAAAATTGTGATGAGAGGCAATGCCAATATCGAGATGGTAAGGGATAAAGAGTGCATAGTTGTGACAGAAATACCTTACCAAGTCAATAAAGCAGAAATGATCAGAAAAACTGCAGAATTGGTAAATGACAAAAAAATAGAAGGTATAAGCAATATACGAGACGAGTCTGATAGGAATGGAATGCGTGTTGTCTATGTCATGAAGCGCGATGCTATACCAAATATCGTTTTAAACAAATTATATAAGTACACTGCTCTTCAATCCTCCTTTAGTGTCAATAACATTGCACTAGTAAACGGTAGACCACAGTTACTCAATCTGAAAGAGCTCATTCATTACTTTGTAGAACATCGCCATGACGTGGTGGTACGTCGTACAAAGTTCGAGTTGCGAAAAGCAGAAGAGCGTGCACACATATTAGAAGGTTTAATAATAGCCTCTGATAATATTGATGAAGTTATTGCAATTATAAGGGCCTCTGCAAATCCTGATCAAGCAAGAGAGAACCTGATATCGAAGTTTGAACTTACCGAAATTCAGGCTAAAGCAATTGTTGATATGCGCCTTCGTCAGCTCACTGGACTGGAGCAAGACAAGCTCAGATCGGAATATGACGAGCTAATCAAAACCATCGCTGACCTCAAGGACATCCTTGAGAAAAAAGATCGTAGAATGTCTATTATCAAGGAAGAATTGCTTGAAGTTAAAGAGAAATACGGAGATGAGAGGCGTTCTAAGATCGAATACGCAGGAGGAAACTTTAGTATCGAAGACATGATTCCTGATGAAAAAGTAGTCATTACCATTTCTCATTTGGGTTACATTAAGCGTACCCCTTTATCAGACTATAAAACCCAACATAGGGGTGGGGTGGGTCAAAAGGCTTCCAATACCCGTGATGAAGATTTCTTAGAGTACCTGTTTGTGGGAACTAACCACCAATACATGCTTTTCTTTACCCAAAAAGGCAAGTGTTTTTGGATGCGAGTTTATGAAATACCAGAAGGCTCCAGAATCTCAAAAGGAAGAGCGATTCAAAACTTGATCAATATTGAGCAAGACGACAGAGTGAAGGCCTTTATTTGTACGCAAGACTTGAAGGATGAAGATTATATCAATAATCATTTTGTTATCATGGCGACCAAAAAAGGTCAAGTTAAAAAAACCAGCTTGGAGCAGTATTCAAGACCCAGAGCTAATGGAATTAACGCAATCACCATTAAGGACGATGACGAACTACTTGAAGCCAAACTGACCAACGGGAACAGTCAAATATTACTGGCTGTAAAATCTGGTAAGGCCATCCGTTTTGAAGAAGGCAAAACCAGACCTATGGGAAGAGGTGCATCAGGAGTCAGAGGCATTACCTTGGCAGATAAAAATGACGAAGTAGTAGGTATGATTTCGGTTAATGATATGGACGCTAATGTATTAGTTGTCTCCGAAAACGGTTATGGAAAACGCTCAAAACTAGATGATTATCGAATGACTAATCGCGGTGGGAAAGGAGTTAAAACCATATCAGTGACTGATAAAACAGGTTCACTTGTCACCTTGAAAAATGTAACAGATGAGGACGATTTGATGATTATCAACAAATCAGGCATAGCAATTAGAATGGCTGTAGCTGATCTGAGAGTGATGGGGCGTGCCACGCAAGGGGTGAAATTAATTAACATCAAAGAGGATGATGCTATTGCTGCCGTTGCCAAAGTAATGAAAGATGATGATGATGTTGAGGACATTTCAGATATTGACACAGATGGTGGCACAATTGTTGAGTAATTCATAACAAATGTTAAATTTGCACAATTATGCTAATTACAGTTAAATTAATCTGAACTAATTCTGATGAAACGTACCATTTTATTTCTTTTTTTAATCCTAGTTAATTTTTCATTTGCTCAAAAAAAGGAGTTGCGAAAAGCACAAAAGCTTTATGATGCAGGCGATATCGCTGCAGCCCAACAAGTATTGACTGAATTTCAATCGCTTCTTGAAAATTCCGATGAAAAAACAAAACCTAATTACAATTTCCTTAAAGGTAAAATTGCCAGAGTAAATAAGGAGTTTCAAATTGCCTATGATATATTAATGCCCCTAAAGGAGGTGGCCGCATTGCAGACCAATGTGAGTCAAGAATTAAACTTATTGGCTGCTGATATTGTTAATAGTGCCATTGACGACAACGCCAAGAATGATTTTGAATCCTCCGCGAAAAAACTTTATCTGGCTTATCAAATCGATAAAGAGGCGAACGAAGATTATTTGTATTTTGCTGCTTCCAGTGCTGTCAATGCCTCACTCTATGAGACGGCTTTGGAGTATTACATGGCATTAAGAGACTTAAATTATACAGGGATTGAAACCAAATATTTTGTTACTGAAGTTAAGACTGAAAATGAAATTGAGGTAACGGAATCTGAATATGGAATCTACAAAAAATCAAAGACCTACAAAGATTTTAGGGAAGAGAAAACCCCTTCCAAATTCCCCGAAATAGTTAAAAATATCGCCTTGATTTATGCCCAAATGGGTGATAATGAAAAGGCAATGGATGCGGTAAAAGAAGCAAGACTTTCTAATCCTAATGATATTAACTTAATCTTGACTGAAGCCAATATTTACATTCAACTTGATGAAAAAGCAAAGTTTCAATCTTTAATGAGTGAGGCCATAGCTCAAGACCCCGATAATGCAAATTTATTCTACAACTTAGCTGTTGTAACTGCCGATTTGGGCGACAAAGCGGCTGCAATGAAGTACTACCAAAAGGCAATTGAAATTGATCCTAATTATCAAAATGCATACCTTAATATGGTTGCTTTAATTTTAGAGGGAGAACAGCAAATCGTTGAGGAAATGAACAGTCTGGGGACATCTGCCAAAGACAATGCACGTTATGACGCATTAAAATTAGATAGAGAAAACTTATATAAAGAATGTATACCAATTCTTAAGAAGTTAATAAATCTTGATAAAAACGAAGATGCAATTAAGACGTTAATGAATATCTACGGTACACTCGGAGATAACGCTGGTTTTAAAGAAATGAAGGCTTTATTGGAAGATTGATTCCTTCCCTTAATAATATTTTAAAACCTCCTAAAGGAGGTTTTTTTTATATAATTTTTTTGATAATCCTGAGTTTGTGGGTGTGCTTTTCCCCATTGTAGATACCTGACTGATCTATTCGATCAATTCTGACCGTTCCGTGGGCGTGAATGATATGGTGGTTTTCTAGTAATAAGCCTACATGAGTAATATTGCCCTCTTGGTCATCAAAAAAAGCTAAATCACCTGCCTCACTTTCTTCAATAAAACTTAGGGTTTGTCCTTCATTAGCCTGTTGATAGGCATCCCTACTTAATTTAATACCATTGATCTTGTAAACGATTTGCGTGAACCCTGAACAATCAATGCCGAGTGGTGTTCTTCCTCCCCATAGATAGGGAGCATTGAGGTACATAAATGCGGTTTTGGCTAACGCTTTTTTATCTGGTTTTGGGGATTGGGATTCCCCTTCAAAAGCATGGTTAAGCGTTTTAACGGCTCTTAGATCACTACCGATAAGAATAGGGAAAATTAGATTTTCCTCATTGACAATATAATTCACCAAATCCGAAGAAATTTTTTTGTCGGATGCGGTTATTTGATTATAAATTTCTTCAGTGACCTGATTTATTTGAGCTTGTGAGACCCAGCCCTCATATTCATCCCATTCCATCCTAATTTTAGCCCATCCTTTCCGCTTTTCAATGATTTTATAGCAATCTCCATAAAGCAGTTGCGAAACCATTTCACTTTTGTGATTGTATTCTTTTCTTAGAGGGATTAACCCTAGATGGCAAACTCCGTACTCCAAACTGATTACTTTATCATTTGTTGAGATGGTCAACTATGTACACAAAAATAATCAAATTGATGGCATATGCCCGTAAATACATTTTCAAAATTACAGGGTCAAGTATTAGATTTGATTAAATTTGAATTAATAACTGATTTTGAATTGAAAAACCTCTGGCGATTTATATTGACAAACCAAACTTTTATTTATAAAGGTTTACTGCTTTTAGGGAGTAGTTTTTTAGTTGTTTACTTATTTCCTAAAGGAGGAACTTTTAAATATGAATTCCAAAAAGGTAAACCTTGGCAGCATCCCACACTTTATGCACCCTTTGATTTTTCGATTCTAAAATCAGAGGCGGAACTGGAAGCTGAAAAAACAGCAGTTCTTGATCTCCAAAGCAGGTATTACAGAGCAGACTTGGAGATTGTTAATGAAGTCAAAAACACTTTTGCAATCCAGTTCCCTAATTTTTTCAGAATTCCAGCTTCAAGTGATGAATATAACCAGTTGTTTAATTATGGAACAACGCTCATCGAAAAAATATATAATTATGGTGTGTTGCCTATTGGTCTTGAGAATCAAGGTAACAAATCTGTTTTCTTGATTAAAGGAAATAGTGAGTTTACGGTCAACATAGAGGATTTTATAAGACTGGAGGTTTTAAGGGATGAAATGGGAAAATTAATTACACAATCCAGCTACCAAGAATATTTTGATGTGTTTTATCAATTATTTTTTGAGGCGGTTCAACCGAATGTAAGTTTGGATGAAAAATTCACCAAAAACGCTTTGGATGAGGCCGTTAAAAAAGTGTCTGTGTACAGAGGTTTGGTTCAACGGAATTCAAATATTATTTCTAATGGGGAGGTGGTAGAAGGCGACAAATATCTTGCTTTACTATCTCTAAAAAATGAATATGCTTCTAAGCTTTGGAATGAGTACAGTTATTATTGGATCATATTTGGTTACACTATTTTGGTGGTACTAACTTTTTTCTCTTTGATACTTTTTATAAATAATTACCGCCCCGCTATTTTTGATAATAATTTGGAAATAACTTTTATTTTCCTAAACATGGTTGGGATCATTGCATTAACTACGCTGGTTGTTAATTTCGATGTCAAGTTTTTGTATGCAGTACCCATTTGTATTTTACCACTTATTTTAAAGACCTTTTTTGATCCTAGATTGGGTTTATTTACCCATGTAATCACCATTTTGAATCTCGGTTTTATTGTACCCAATAGCTTTGAATTTGTCTTTTTACAAATCATTGCAGGTATCGTAACCATACTCTCAATTACCCAATTACAAAACAGGGCAAATCTTTTTATCACTGTCGGTCGAATTGTTATGATTTACCTTTTGGGGTATGTTGCATTTACGATCATCCACGAGGGACAAATATCCAAAGTGGATTTTGTCATTATAGGATTATTCCTACTCAATGGTCTTTTGACTTTGTTTGCCCAACCTTTAATCTATCTCTATGAACGGATATTTAAATTGGTGTCAGATGTATCACTTTTAGAGCTTTCAGATACTAACACAAAATTACTTAAAGAATTATCTAATCAAGCTCCCGGGACATTTCATCACTCTCTTCAAGTGGCTAATCTTGCTGAAACTGCCGCAGCAGAAATCGGAGCTAACACTTTATTGGTTAGGGTAGGAGCGTTGTATCACGATATTGGAAAAATGAAAGCACCTACTTATTTTTCGGAGAACCAAACAGGAAGTGTTTCACCACATGAGGAACTGTCACCTGATCAGAGTGCAAAAATTATAATCAATCATGTCTATGAGGGAATTGAGGTGGCTAAAAAAAATAAACTTCCCGACCGAATAATTGATTTTATTAGAACGCACCACGGAACTTCTTGGGTTTATTATTTTTATAAAAAAGCGCAGGAGTCTAATGAAACCATCATTGATAAAGACTATCAATACCCTGGTCCGAAACCTTTTTCAAAAGAAACGGCAATTCTGATGATGGCTGATGCTGTTGAAGCCGCATCAAAAAGTCTGAGAGAACCCACTGTAGACAAAATTCAGCAGTTTGTAGATTCCATTGTGGATAAACAAATTGATGAAAAACAGTTTAATGATTGTAATATAACCCTTTCAGAGATTGAGACAGTCAAAAAGGTACTCTCAAAAAAGTTAATAAATATTTATCACCTCAGAGTGGAATATCCTGAGTAGTGGGTTAGATAATTGGACAAAAACTATTGTTTTGTTGATTAGTAACAATTACATTTGCATTTGCAATTTGGAGAGGTGCCAGAGTGGTAATGGAGCAGATTGCTAATCTGTCAACGTGTAAGCGTTGCCAGGGTTCGAATCCCTGTCTCTCCGCTTAATAGCTTGTAAACCCCTATTAACACTAGGGGTTTGTTTTTTTGGTAACGGTTTTGGTGATGGTTCAGCTAATGGCTAGTTACTTTTTCTGGATTTTTTTTTCCTATATTAGAAAATTGAAAAAAAATCATGAGGCAATTAATTACAACATCATTTGTGCTATTGACAATTTTAACAGCAGCTTGTCAAGAAAAAGCGCCTGTAAGCTCATTAACATCCATCGAATATTCTGTTACAACGGAAATTAACTATGCCGGAAATAGCAATATGGCTCACACCTTGGATGTCTATTTACCTAAAAACAGGAAAAGTGATAAACTCCCCGTTATTGTAAAAATACATGGAGAAAGTGTTTTGTGGGGAAATGGTGATAAAATGTGGGGTGGAGATACCCCTTTTCTATCCTACTTAAGTGATGGAAGCTATGCTTGTGTAAAAATCAATTATCGTCTCAGTACAGAAGCAAAGTGGCCGTCACAGTTAAACGATTGTAAAGCTGCCATTCGTTGGATTAAAGGCAATGCGGAAAGATTTGGATTTGATAAAGATAAAATAGCGGTTCAAGGTGAGCTCGCAGGTGGCCATTTGGCTTTAATGTTAGGCTTAACTAATAATGAAAAATCATTGGAAGGGGATTTAGGAAACCATCTAAACCAGGACAGTATAATAAACTGCGTCGTTAGTGGTTTTGCTCCAACGGATTTAGAGAAGCTTGGTGCAGAAGAGGTTGAAGCACTTCTTGGGACAACAACTGATAATTTTATAAAAAAAGCTGGGGAAGCGTCACCAATCAATTGGGTTTTAAATGGAACACAATTACCTATATATTTATTTCAAGGCAATGCTGAAAAAAAAGTACCGATGGAGCAAACGGATTTATTTTATAAACTATTAAAAGAGGCTAAATTTAAAGAGATATACTATCAAGGAATAACCAATGGCAGTAAAAGAAATTTACAAAATGATTCCAAAGGCAGAGAATTTATTGCTTCCGCTATTGAAAATTTCTACAAAAAGCAACTGCTATCGCAAGAAGTAAAAATAGAAGTTTCGGAATTATCTGTTAAATCACCATTGATAAGAGGAGAAAGAAGGTAAACATGAAAAAAATACTAACAATATTATTATTATATCCGCTGATTTCAATAGGGCAAAAGCTAGACTACGCTGAGGAGTTTGCCTATGATATCCACAGAAACCTTGATTATGCTGGAAATGGCAATATCCGTCAGGCTTTAGATATTTATATTCCACAAAACAGAATTTCTGAGGAGTTACCTGTGGTTGTTTATATTCATGGAGGTGGTTGGAGAAGAGGAAGTAAAAATTATGCCGGGCGAGGTTTACCTTTTTTAAGAACAGGTCGATACATTTTTGCTGCAATCAATTATCGTTTAGTAGACGAGGCTCCTATTTTAGAAATGGTTTACGACTGCAAAGCAGCCATTCGATATCTGAAGTCAAATGCTGAAAAATATGGTATTGACAAGAGCAAAATTGGTGTTTGGGGTACCTCAGCGGGAGGACATTTGTCGGCAATGATTGGCCTCACTTCCTCATCAAAAGCACTTGAGGGAGATATTGGAAATTTTAAAAATGAAAATGGCGCTGTAACCTGTGCAGTCAATGCTTTCGGCCCTTCAAATTTTCTTACCCAATTTAAACGCTTTGAAGAAGCGCTTGAAAAATCGGAAAGATTTGAATCTTTTTTTAATAGTGACATGGAGGCAGTTAAGCTGACCTCACCAATTAACCATGCTGATGCCGATTGTATTCCGTTTTTTATCTATCACGGAGCAGAAGACAAAACCGTGTCAATTAAAGAGTCTGAGAACTTATTTAATAAGCTTCAAATATCCGGAGCCGAAGAAATTTACTTTCAAAGAATTACTGATGGCCCACATAGTGTAAGGCACGAACGAATTACACAACAAATGATTAATTTTTTTGACAAGTACTTACATGATGATAAATCGGTAATAGTAGATGACAGCGAATTTTCATTGAACTGATTTTCTAGAGTCTTCATACAAAGTTTAAAATTTCTTCTATTTAGCTGATAGCGATAAAGGAGACTAAAACAATCTCCACATGCTTAATGGAACAAACACTGATATGACGTGTAATGAAGTTAAACATGAATTTGCGAATGTACCTTAACTATGTCACAATTCAACCGGTAAAAGGGGTACGGTTATGTTAACATTAGAATCAAAATTGGTGATTCTTAGCTATTTGTATATAAATATAGGACAACAGCGGATAAAGCAAAAAGAGTCTGTCTCTCAGTTTAATGGCTTATTAACCCTAATAAAAATTATGATTTTTATTTGCTATTTATTTCACTTAAATTGGATGCGCGCTAATATTAAAAACACAAACATGATTTCTAAAAAGACTATCCGAATTGTCTGGCTATTTTCCTTTTTATTGATTTTAGGTTGCAAATCAAAAAACTCTGAAACCAATAATACAGTCGCCAAACAAGAAAAAACCATGAAATTAGAACAGCTAAAAGATAGGCTTAAAGGTGCATGGGTCGCTCAAACGGTTGGAGTAACCTTTGGCGCACCTGTTGAATTTAAGTTCAATTCCACTTTGATCCAAGATTATCATCAACTTAAATGGGATGAGAATTCTCTAAAGGATGAGTATGAAACTAAACCTGGCACCTATGATGACATCTATATGGATTTATCATTTATGAAAGTGATTGAAGAAGAAGGTGTAGATGCCCCCGCTACTTCTTTTGCGCAATCATTTGCTAACGCAGATTATGAGTTGTGGTTCGCAAACCAAACCGCTAGATACAATATTCAAAACGGGTTGACTCCACCTGAATCGGGTCATTGGATAAACAACCCCTGTGCAGATGATATTGATTTTCAAATTGAAGCTGATTTTGCTGGATTAATGAATCCGGGAATGGTCAATTCGGCAGTTGAGATTTGTGATAAAGTTGGGCATATTATGAATTATGGAGATGGCTACTACGGAGGAGTATTTGTTGCTAGCCTTTATGCACTATCACTTGTCTCCGATAGTGTAACTGAAATTCCATCTATAGTACAACAGGCAATTAATGTTATTCCGTCAGAGAGTAACTTCTATAAACTTATAAGTGATGTCATTCAATGGCACAAAAATGATCCATTGGATTGGAAGGCAACTTGGTACAAAGTTAATCGTAAATGGAGTTCCGAAGTTGGATCTCCAGTAGGAGTCTTTAGGCCTTTTAATATTGATGCAAAAATAAATGCTGCATGGGTAGTAATGGGATTACTTTATGGCAACGGAGATTTCACCAAAACTTTTGAAATCGCCACGCGTTGTGGTGATGATGCCGATTGTAATCCCGCGACTGCTGGTGGGATACTCGCCTCAATAGTTGGTTATAGTAATATTCCCGATTTTTGGACTCAGGGACTTGATA
>CEOK01004639.1_pt1 | contig 18711 bp, 17 predicted proteins | sample 427001 | NCBI WGS metagenome assembly CEOK01 (sample SAMEA2591108, study PRJEB7988) | marine metagenome | isolation source: saline water (ENVO:00002010), including | reverse complement strand
TTAGAAGCTCAAATAGCATCAATATCAGACGACATAGCTTACAATAGCCATGATCTTGAGGATGGTTTAAAATCAAACTTATTTAATATTAAAGATCTTAAAAATATTCCAATTTTAAAAAATATAATTTTAAAACATCAAAAGAAAATTCAAAAATTCTCTTTAGACTTGGTTATTAGACAAATAATTAGAGAAATAATTAATGAAATGGTAAAGGATATAATTAAAACCACAAAAAAAAATATCAAAAAATATAATGTTTCAAATTTAAATGACGTATACAAATCAAAATATCCTATCGTAGCTTTTTCAAAAAAAATGAAACTTTTTGATAAAAAAATTAAAGGTTTCTTAAGAAAAAAAATGTATTACCATAAAAACGTAAAATCAAACACAAATGAGGGTAAAAAAATTATTAATAAATTGTTTTTATCCATAAAAAAAAATCCAGCTAGATATATAAATGTTAGTAAGTATGATAAATCAAATATTGCTAGATCAATTTGTGATTTTATAGCTGGCATGACTGATAGATATGCAATAAATCTGTATAATAAGATAAAATGAATATTTTTGATAACTATTTGTTAAAAATTACTAAAATAATTTTAAAAAATAAGGAGTCTCTAAATCTTCGTAATTTTAAAAATTTGGAAAATGTAAATATAGAAGTCCCTCCTAAACATTTTAATTTTGATCTTTCAACAAATATTTCATTAGTATTATCTAAGACAAATAAGATAAATCCAAATGATTTAGCCAAAAGTATCAAGGACTTACTATTAAAAAATATTAGTCACTTTGAAAAAATTGAGGTTGCGAAGCCTGGCTTCTTAAACATAAAACTATCAAAAGAAGGTATTGTAACTAATATAAATAGCATCTTAAAAGATAGAGATACTTATGGGTCAAAGAAACTAAATAAAAAATATAACTTAGAATTTGTTTCTGCTAATCCAACAGGTCCATTACATGTTGGACATTGTAGAGGAGCAATATTTGGAGATGTTCTTTCAAATTTATTAATTTTTAATGGAAACAAGGTAACAAAAGAATATTATATAAATGATTATGGAAATCAAATTAAGAATTTTGTCGAGTCAGTTTATTTAAGAATTAGAGAAATTAAATTTAATGAAAAATTTCCTAGCAAAGAAAATTTATATCCTGGTGATTATATAAAGGAAATAGCCTTAAATATATTAGAAAATCATAAAGAGGTTAAATTTGATAATTTTAAAGATTGCTTTGAAGAATTAAAAAAACTTTCTTTAGAAGGATCAATGTCTTTAATAAAAAAAGATTTAAAACACCTTGGTATATCCCATGATATTTTTTTTTCAGAAACGGAACTTGTAAAAAAAGATTTGGTAAATAAAACAGTTAAAATACTTCAAAGTAAAAATTATGTAAAAGAAGGATATCTTGATCCACCAAAAGGCGAACCTTCAAAAAATTGGAAAAAAGTAAAAAGACTTATCTTTAAATCAACTGAATTTGGAGATGATTTAGATAGAGCTTTACAAAAAAATGACGGATCTTGGACTTATTTCGCTAATGATGTTGCTTACCACTCACATAAAATAAATAGAAAATTTGATAATTTAATCAATATTCTTGGAGCAGATCATACTGGATATATAAAAAGAATTTCTGCTGCTGTATCTGCTTTGTCTGATAAAAAAATAAAATTTAATTGTAAAGTTTGTCAATTAGTAAAACTTTATAAAAATGGTAAACCTTTTAAAATGTCTAAAAGATCAGGTGACTTTATTACAGTCGAAGATTTATTAAGTGAGGTAAATAAAGATGCAATAAGATTTATGATGCTCAATAGAAGTAATGATGTAGAATTAGACTTCGATTTTGAAAAGGTGAAAGAAAAGACAAAAGAAAACCCAGTTTATTATGTACAATATGCGTATGCTAGGATTAATTCGATTACAAGAACTCTTAAGAAGAAATTAAGTGATAAAATTTTAATAGAGAGTAAATCATTTAATCCCAATGAATACGAGAAAAAAATATTAAGAAAAATATTTGAGTGGCCGAAAATAATCGAGTCAGCTTCTTATAAATTTGAACCACATAAAATTCCTTTTTATTTATATGAGCTTTCAACTCTTTTCCACTCATATTGGAGTAAAGGAAATGAAGACAAAAATTATAGATTTCTAGAAAATGATAAGGTCAAAAGATTAGAGACTCTAGCATTCATTTACTTGACTGCAATAGTAATTAAAAATGGAATGAATATTCTTGGAGTTTCTCTTCCTGAAAAAATGTAATGTATAAAGTTTTAAATATTTTTATGATATTATTAATCTGTATTTTTATCTTCTTTATTTTTAAATATTATTCCTCAAATAAAAATTTAAATAACAAAAATTACAATCGCTTAAATATTGATCAAATAATTAATGAAAAAATAAATAATTTACCAATTCTTGATAATGATACTAATAATGTAGTTGAGTTTAATGATTCTTTTGATGATGAGATTAACAATAATAAGAAAAGAAATTTCTGGGATTTGTTTAAAAAAGATGAAAATTAAAGCTTTAATTGTTAGCATCAAAGGAACCCGTCTAACAAAACTTGAAAAGATACTCTTGGCAAAAGAAAAACCATGGGGCATTATATTATTTAAACGAAATATCAAATCTTTAGATCAATTAAAAAACCTAACGAATAATATAAAACTTTATGCTAAGAATCGAAAATTCCCAATAATAATAGATGAGGAAGGAAAAAATGTAACAAGACTCAATAAGATTTTTAAACATAATATTTCTGCAAATTTTTTTGGTAAATTATACAAAAGCAATAAAAGATTTAGCTTCTATATATATAAACATTATATCGACTCATTAAGTAAAATTTTAAAAAATATAGGGATAAACATAAACTCTATTCCGGTACTTGACGTATTGAGATCAAATAGCTCAAAAATTATTGGAGATCGAAGTTTTTCAAAAGATAAACATATTGTTAGAGAACTTGGCATTAAAACAGTAAAGTATTTACAAAAAAACAAAATTAGCTCAATTATAAAACACATTCCAGGACACGGAGCTACTAAAACTGATAGTCATAAAAAAATGCCAGTTGTTTCATTAAGTACAAAAAAATTGAATGAAATTGACTTTTTTCCGTTCAAATCATCTAAGGCTAAATTAGCAATGACTGCTCATATTCTTTACTCCAAAATTGATAAAAAAAATGTAGCGACTTTTTCGAAAAAGATTATTTCCAATGTAATTAGAAAAAAATTAAAATTTAAAGGAATTTTAATTTCAGATGATATATCAATGAAAGCTTTGAAATATGATTTATTAACTAATGCAAAAAAATCAATAAATGCAGGTTGTAATCTTGTCCTTTATTGCGCCGGAAATACAAAAGATAACTTTAAATTGATAAAATCATTGCCATATATTGATAAATTTACCTCAAAAAAAACATCAGAACTTTATAAATTTTTAGGGTAAAATTAAATTCCTATGGAATCAAAAAACTTAAAAAATATATCTATTGACATACCAAATTATAATGGACCCTTAGAGGTTTTATTGGATTTAGCTAAAACCCAAAAGTTAGACTTATCTGAAATATCTATTACTAAATTAGCAGATCAATTTTTAAATTTTATTAAGAGTCAAAAAGATTTAAATTTAGAAACTGCCTCAGAATTTTTACTGATGGCTACCTGGTTAGCTTATCTAAAATCAAAATTATTACTTCCAGAAGATGATACTGATGATTTTAAAGCTTTAGAAGTAGCAGAAAAATTAAAATTGCAATTAAAAAAATTAGAATTAATAAGAATTTTATCTGATCAAATGTTAAAAAGGAGAAGATTAGGTATACATATTTTTAATAGAGGGATGAAGGGTGGTATACGTTCTATCAACACTCCAATATATGACGTAAGCTTGTATGAACTACTTAAAACTTACTCAAGTATCCAAATGCAAAAAACCTTTCAAAATATTAGTATCCCAAAATTACCAGTATTTACAACAGAGGAAGGGATTAAACAAATTAAAAATAATCTCGATAAAATAATAGATTGGAAAGATTTAATGAAACTGATACCACAATTTTATCTAAGCAAAAATATGGAAAGAACTGGTATAGCTGGAATTTTTGCTGCAAGTTTAGAACTAACTAGAGAAGGAATTGTTTCAATTTCCCAAAATAAAAGTTTTGATAAATTAACGATTAGAAAAAACAAATGAAAAATAAAAAAAAAAATAATATTATAAATTTTCCTGCAACACCCTCAAAAATTGAAAGACAAGTAGAGGCTATACTTTTTGCTGCATCTGAGCCGCTTGATATTGAGACTATTGAAAAAAGAATTCAAACTTCAACTGACCTAAAAAAAATATTAGAAAATCTAAAAAAAATATACGAAAAAAGAGGTATTAATCTAGTTTGTATAAAAAATAAATGGTCATTCAGAACGGCAGAAGATTTATCAAAACTTATGGCTTTACAAAAATCTACTCAAAAAAAATTATCAAAAGCCACAATAGAAACATTAGCAATAATTGTTTACCATCAACCTGTGACAAGATCAGAGATTGAAGAGATTAGAGGTGTTTCTTTTGCATCTAATACACTTGAAATTTTATTAGAATTAGATTGGGTTAGACCTGCTGGTCGTAAAGATGTTCCAGGTAAGCCAATACAATATTCAACAACCGAAAATTTTTTAAATCATTTTAATATACAAAAATTGTCTGACTTACCCACTATAGATGAACTGGGGTCGGCTGGTTTAATCGATACATCATCAATAGACAAGTCTATTTTTGGTACTGGAAAATTCTTTAAAGAACAATCTATAACTGAAAAACAGAATATTTATGAAGATATAGAAGAAGCTATAAAAAAAGCTCCTGATGAGGAAAAATAAATATATTTATTTAACTCTTTTTATTGTATATATTTAAAATCATGGGAATAAGTTTCTGGCAAATAGCAATAGTAGTTGTTCTTGTAGTTTTACTTTTTGGACGAGGTAAAATATCAAGTTTGATGGGTGATGTAGCTAAAGGAATTAAAAGCTTCAAAAAAGGCATGTCTGATGATAGTTCCACAAACAATCAAGATGACAATTCTAAGTCGGAAAACTCTGACTCTGAAAATAAATAATCAAAATGCCTCAAATTGGATGGTTAGAGATCTTATCAATTGTAGTAATTGCAATATTAGTTTTAGGTCCCAAAGAATTTCCTATAGCATTAAAAAAAATTGGCTCTTATATAGGAAAAATAAAGAATACATTTAGCAATTTTCAAAGAGAAATTTCTTCTGCAACGCAAGAAGTTGATTTAGAAAATGAATCTGAGTTAAAAAATAATAATAATAAAAAAGACATAGATAAAAATGGCTGATAGTAATTCTTTTACAAGTCATTTAATCGAGCTGCGTTCCAGACTTTTAAATTCTTTAATTTTCATTTTTATAGTTTTTGTAATTTCTTATATATTTGCAGAATATATCTATAATTTTCTGGTACAACCATATGCTGAAGCTGTAAAGGATGACTCAGGCACAAGAAGACTAATTTTTACTGCGTTACACGAAACATTTATTACTTATATAAAGCTTGCTTTTTTTTCTTCTATTTTTTTAGGAAGTCCAGTTTTATTAATACAAATATATAAATTTATTGCACCTGGATTATATAAAAATGAAAAAAAAGCATTATTACCATATTTAATATCAACCCCTATACTATTCTTATTGGGCGCGTTGTTGGTTTATTATTTAGTAATGCCTTTGGCTATAAAATTTTTTCTATCATTTGAAACATTAGGAACAAATACAAGTTTACCTATTCAACTTGAAGCAAAAGTTAATGAGTATCTTTCACTTATAATGAGATTGATTTTTGCATTTGGAATAAGTTTTCAACTTCCAATACTTTTAAACTTATTAGCTAGAATAGGGGTTGTTAATTCTGATTATTTAAAAAAAAGGAGGAGGTATGTAATTGTTATTATCTTTGCTTTAGCAGCAATTTTAACTCCGCCTGATCCAATTACTCAGGTAGGACTGGCAATACCTTTGTTATTACTTTATGAACTATCTATATTTACAGTGAAATTTATTGAAAGAAAAAAAGAAAAAGAAAATCTAGACAATGCATAATATAAAAGATCTTAGAAAAAATTTAAAACTATATAAAAAAAAATTATTCGATAGAAATTTTGAATTAGATATTAATGAATTTGAAAAACTAGATAATATTAATAGAAAACTAGTAAATGAAAAAGAAAAATTAGAGCAAGAGAAAAAAATTTTATCAAAGTCTAAAGATAAATCAAATTTTGAAAAGTCAAAAAAAATTTCCGAAGAAATATCTAAAATTTCAAAAAATCAATTAATTTCACAAAGAAACATAAATAATGTCTTAAATATAATGCCAAATTTGGCTTTGGATGATGTTCCGGTTGGGAAAGATGAAAATTCTAATAAATTAATTAGTCAAAATGGGAATATTAGAAAATTTTCTTTTAAACCTAAGTCACATGTTGAAATAGGTTTAATTAATAATGAAATAGATTTTGATACTTCAACCAAATTATCAGGAGCTAGATTTGTTGTTTTAAAAAATAGGATAGCTTTACTTGAAAGAGCTTTAATTAATTTCATGTTAGATGTTCATACAACTGAATTTAAATACACTGAAATTTCTCCTCCATTAATAGTTAATGAAGATGTAATGTTTGGCACAGGACAATTACCTAAATTTGAAGAAGATCAATTTGAAATTAAATTTGAAAATTCTGAACAACGAAAATATTTAATACCTACAGCGGAGGTCGTTTTAACTAATTTAGTGAGAAAATCGATTTTAAACAAAGAACAATTACCTTTAAGATATGTAGCATCTACCCCTTGTTTCCGTAAAGAGGCAGGTAGTTACGGGAAAGATACTAAAGGGATGATTAGACAGCATCAATTTTACAAAGTTGAATTAGTAAGTATTGTGGAACCTAATGATTCTACTTCTGAGCTTGACAGAATGTTAAATTGTGCAAAAAAGATTTTAGAAAAATTAGAAATACCTTATCAAGTCATTTTACTTTCAACAGGAGATATGGGATTTAGTGCTGAGAAAACTTTTGATTTAGAAGCATGGATACCGTCAGAAAATAGATATAGAGAAATTTCTAGCTGTTCTTCGTGTGGTACATTTCAAGCTAGGAGAATGGGGGCAAAATTTAAAGGATCAAATAATAATGAATTTGTAACAACTTTAAATGGATCAGGACTAGCTGTAGGAAGATTAATGATAGCTTTGTTGGAAAATAATCAAAACGAAGATGGCTCAGTATCTATTCCAAATATTTTAAAAAAATATATGAATAATCTAGATAAAATTTGATAAAAATTTAACTTGTTTATCTAATTCATATATTATAATTGTTTTTTCATGAGTGGACAAGGAATAGCACAGTTTATACCTTTAATTTTAATATTTGTAATTTTTTACTTTTTCTTAATTAGACCTCAACAAAAGAGAGTTAAAGATCACAAGGCTATGGTAGAGTCTTTAAAGAGGGGCGACGAAGTAATTACGTCTGGTGGCATAATAGGTGTGGTAGAACGTATTATGGAAGACGATCGAATTGAAGTTATAATTGGAGAGGGTACAAAAGTACAAATTATTAGATCAACAATAACTAGCTTACTTAAAAAAGAAGAAGTAAAAAAATAATTACTTTTCGTGCTTAATTTTTCTAAAATAAATGTTATTTTTATTTATCTAATTTTTTTATTTATTTCAATTTTTTCTTTATTAAATCTACAGAGTAACGAAAATATCATCTTAGATAAAAAAATTAATCTCGGTTTAGATTTGCAGGGTGGTTCATATTTATTATTAGAAATAAACTCTGACTCGTTAGTAGAGGAAAAGATACAATCAAAAGTTATTCCTCTTAAAAAACTATTAAAAGAAAATAATCTAACGTATTCAGATTTTAAGATAAGTAGTAAAAATCTAATTTTTAAAATTAATAATATTGAAAAATTTGAATTACTTTTTTATTCGAAAAAAGATAACGTTGTTAATCCATATATTGATAATTATAGAGCTTTTGAGTTAGATTATAAAAAATTAGAAGATAATTATATAGAGATTAACTTTTCTAAATTCGGCTTACTTACTATTAATAATTCTGCACTAAAACAGTCAATTGAAATTGTAAGACGAAGAATTGATGATGTTGGCACTAAAGAACCAACCATTTTACAAAGAGGTGAAAAAAGAATTTTAGTGGAATTACCCGGCCTTAAAGATCCAGAAAGAATTAAAAAACTTTTAGGAAAGACTGCGCAATTAAACTTTAGATTAGTAAGTGAAAATTCGGAATTTGGAGTTGATGAACTAATTTCAGAAATTGGAGAAAAATTAAAAGTAAGTAAAAGAATTGTAATGAGCGGTGAAAATTTGATTGATGCCCAACCTAGTATTCAAAATCAACAAAATGAACCCACAGTGTCTTTTACTTTAGATAGACTTGGTTCTCAAAAATTTGGAAGAGCAACAACTGATAATGTAGGGAGAAGATTAGCTATTGTTCTAGATGGTAAAATTATAAGTGCACCGAATATTAATGAACCAATTACTTCAGGCAATGGGATGATATCGGGTAATTTTACATTTCAAGAAGCAACAGATCTAGCTCTGCTTTTAAGATCAGGCGCGTTACCAACCCCTTTAGAAGTTGTTGAAGAAAGAACTGTTGGCCCTGACTTAGGAGAAGACTCAATTAAATCAGGTCTAATATCTTTAATAGTAGGTTTTGTCTTAGTTATTTTGTTTATGTTTTATAAATATAGATTATTCGGTTTAGTTGCAAATACTGCTTTGATTGCAAATTTGATTATGCTAGTGGGCGTGCTTACCATACTAGAGGCTACATTAACTTTACCAGGAATTGCAGGGATTATTTTAACCGTAGGTATGGCAGTGGATGCAAACGTACTAATTTTCGAGCGAATAAAAGAAGAACTCAAAACAGAAAAATCAATTATTCATGCATTTGATTCTGGATATTCGAAAGCTAAAATTACAGTCTTAGATGCAAATATAACAACATTAATCGCAGCAATTATATTGTTTGCTTTTGGATCTGGACCGGTGAAAGGTTTTGCAATTACTTTAGGTATTGGGATATTGACAACATTATTCTCTGCTTACTTTTTAGCTAGACATCTCACATCTTTAATAGTTTTAAAAAACAGTAACAAAGAAATAAAAATATAATGATGAAAAATATTAATTTTGTATCTCAATTTAAAAAAGCAAATATTGTATCAATAATATTATTTATTCTGAGTATACTATTAGTTTTTTTTAAAGGCTTAAATTATGGCATTGATTTTAAAGGGGGAACTTTAATTGAACTAAGAACTGAAAAATCAATAAAAGCTTCATCAATAAGGGACACCTTAAGTTCGATGAATTTAGGTGATGTAAATGTAAAGAAATTTGGAAAAGATGGAGATTACTTAATTAAAGTTGAACAAAAAGAGTCTAATAATAATGAATTGATCCCAGAAATTAAAAAGAAATTAATAGATAATTTAAATGCTGAAATTGATTTTAGACGAGTTGAAAATGTAGGCCCAAAAGTAAGCGCTGAATTATTAGAGTCTTCAATTATTGCAATTTCACTCGCTTTGGCCGCTATGCTTTTTTATATTTGGATAAGATTTGAATGGCAATTCAGTGTCGGTTCAATTATTGCTTTGTTCCATGACGTTGTTATTACGTTGGGAATTTTTTCATTGCTATCACTGGAAATAAATTTGTCAATAATTGCTGCAGTTCTAACAATAGTAGGTTATTCAATGAACGATACAGTCGTGATTTACGATCGTATACGAGAAAATTTATTTAAATACACAAAAATAAGTATTAGTGACATTGCTAACTTGTCAATTAACGAAACACTTGCGAGGACGATTATTACTTCAGTAACCACTCTATTAGCTTTAGTTTCAATTTACACTTTGGGAGGTGAAATTTTAAGGGGATTTTCTTTTGCGATGATATTAGGTGTAATAATTGGGACTTATTCTTCGATTTTTGTTGCTTCACCAATATTAAAGTTTTTTAAAGTAAGTTATAAAACATTAGAGAAAGAGGAAGAAAAAATAGTTCCTTAGACTAGTCTAGTATAGATTTTGAGCAGCTACCATTGAAAGCAGCATTGGAAAAGATAATAAAGTATTTGCTCTAGAAAATAGCATTGCAGTCTTAGTAGACTTAGCTTTTTCTTCAGGCGCGCATTCAATTATACCTAAAGCTTTTTTTTGATTAGGCCAAATTACAAACCAGACATTGTAAGCCATAATAATACCAAGCCACATGCCAATTCCAATTGCAGTAGATTTAGGATCACCGCTTCCTATTCCTAGTATCATAGCTTGATGAACATACCCTTGAAGATAAGCAACTATCAATCCAGAAATAATTGTACCTAATGCTGCCCATCTAAACCAAAATAACGCTTTTGGAGCTATAACTTTTCCAATTGCAGGTTTTTGTTCATCTGGAATATTTGGCATCGAAGGAATTTGAACAAAGTTAAAGTACCATAATAAACCTATCCACATTATTCCAGTTAAAACATGAATATATCTAAACAACCAGCTGAAAAAGTATCTATCAAATGCAAAGCCATCTCCAAAAAAGTGCATTCCAATTAATAGCAAAATTGCTATTCCTAGCGATAGATGAACTGTTTTTGATAATGATTGCAAGATATTAGTCATGATTCAATATAACATAATTATTATTTTTATGCAGTTTTTTTCATTGAGTTATTTCCTATAATATCTCTAATAAATTTACCAGTATAACTCTCTTTTACTGCTGAAACTTTTTCAGGCGTTCCTTCAGCTATAATTCTTCCGCCATTAATACCCCCTTCAGGACCCATGTCTATTATGTGATCTGCTGTTTTTATAACATCTAAATTATGTTCTATTACAACCACAGTATTACCCGTATTTGCAAATGCTTGTAAAATTTCCAAAAGTTTTTTTATATCATGGGAATGTAATCCAGTAGTAGGCTCATCTAAAATATAAAGAGTTCTACCAGTTGGTCTTTTTGATAATTCTTTAGCTAATTTAATTCTTTGAGCTTCTCCTCCAGATAATGTAGTAGCTTGTTGACCAATTTTCATATAACCAAGTCCAACATGTTTAAGTGTAATTAATTTCGATTTTATACTTTGTATGTTTTCGAAAAATTCACAACCTTCATCAACGGTCATATCTAAAACATCTGCAATATTTTTACCTTTAAATCTGATTTCTAATGTCTCTCGATTATACCTTGCTCCTTTGCAGGTATCACAAGGGATAAACACATCAGGTAAAAAATGCATTTCATAGGTTAAAACACCATCTCCTTCGCAAGTTTCACATCTACCGCCTTTAACATTAAATGAATATCTGCCCACCTTGTATCCTCTTGCTTTAGACTCGGGTAAACCAGCAAACCATTCTCTAATTGGACCAAATGCTCCAGTATAAGTGGCAGGATTAGATCTTGGCGTTCTACCTATTGGAGATTGATCAATATCAATTATCTTATCAATTAACTCAGTACCTCTAAAGCCAGTAAAAGCTTTTGGAACTTTTCGACTTTTATTTTTGTTCAACATTAAATTTAAAGCGTTGTAAAGAGTATGTAATATGAGCGTAGATTTTCCACTCCCAGAAACACCAGTTACGCAAGTAAATGTCCCTACAGGTATCTTTAAATTAACTTTTTTTAAATTATTTCCACTCGCTCCATTAATTTCAATAAATCTTCCATTTTTCGCAGACCTTCTTTTTTTTGGAATTGGTATAAATTTCTTACCTGATAAGTAATCTGCTGTAATACTTTTTTCATTTTTAATAATTTCTTTGACTTCACCTTCAGCAACAATCTGACCACCTTTTAAACCTGCTTCTGGTCCAATATCAATAATATGATCCGAACTCTCCATTGTTTCTATATCATGCTCAACAACAATTACAGTATTACCTAAGTCTCTTAATTTTTTTAAAGCCGTAATTAATTTTTTATTATCTCTCTGATGTAAACCAATAGATGGTTCATCTAAAACATATAGTACACCCGTTAAACCAGAACCTATTTGAGAGGCTAATCTTATTCTTTGAGCTTCTCCACCCGATAATGTTCCAGACTCTCTAGATAACGTTAAATAATTTAATCCAACATTTAATAAAAAATTAAGTCTTTCATTTATTTCTTTTAAAATGTGTTGAGCTATTTTATTTTCTTTTTCATTAAAGAAATTTTCTAAATTAGCAAACCACTTTTGAGCTAAATCAATTGATTTTTCAGTTACTTCACTTATATTTAAATTGTTTATTTTTACACATAAAGCTTCATCTTTTAATCTCATTCCTTTACATTTTTCGCAATCAGTTTCACTTTGATATTGTGAAATTTCCTCTCTTTTCCATTCACTATCAGTTTCAAGATATCTTCTTTCTAAATTATTTATTACGCCTTCAAAAGGTTTTTTTGTCGTGTATGAATCGTATCCATCGTCGTATGAGAATTTAATTTCTTCTTCGTCTGAACCGTAAAGAATTATATCTTGAATTTTCTTAGGAATTTTTTTCCAACGATCTGATAAAGATATTTTATAATGTTTAGCAATTGAAGCCAAAGTTTGAGCATAATATAATGAAGTTGACTTAGCCCACGGTTCTATAGCTCCATCTTGAAGGCTTTTTTTTTGATCTGAAACAACCAAATTTGGATCCACATTCAAATTATGACCAATACCCTCACACTCTTCACAGGCTCCATATGGAGAATTGAATGAAAATAGCCTTGGTTCAATTTCCTCAATAGTAAAACCACTCTCTGGACAGGAAAATTTTGAGGAAAATGTTATAGACTCTCTTTTTCTAAACTTTTTAGGCAGTGTTTCATTTTCATACTCTACAATTAATAAACCATCTGATAAATTTACTGCAGTTTCTACACTGTCCGCTAATCTATTTCCTAAATTTGAATTTAATATAATTCTATCAACTATAATTGAAATATCATGTTTAATCTTTTTATTGAGATTTGGGAATTCATCAATATTAAGATATTTACCATCAACTTTTATTTTCGAAAAACCTCTTTTTTTATAATTTAATATTTCTTTTTTATATTCTCCTTTTCTTCCTCTAACAATTGGAGAAAGTAGATAAATAGTGCTATTTTTTGGAAGTTTTTTAATTTTATCGACCATTTCGCTTATTGGCTGAGATCTTATTGGCTTGCCTGTGAAAGGAGAGTAGGGAATACCCACCCTGGCAAATAGAACTCGCATATAGTCATAAATTTCTGTTACGGTTGCAACAGTTGATCTTGGATTTTTAGAAGTATTTTTTTGCTCTATTGAAATTGCTGGACTAAGACCCTCAATGAAATCCACATTGGGTTTTTTCATTTTATCTAAAAATTGTCTAGCATAAGAAGATAGACTTTCTACGTATCTTCTTTGACCTTCTGCATAAATTGTATCAAAAGCAAGAGACGATTTTCCTGAACCAGATAAGCCAGTTATAACAACTAATTTCTCTTTTGGTATTTCAAGAGAAACATTTTTTAAGTTGTGTTCTTTAGCGCCTTTTACAACGATTTTTTTCAACATTTTTTTCCTATTAAATAATAATCATCTTATATTTACTTTTCAAATATGATATAAATAAAGAACTTTTAATAATAATAAATCAAAATATACTCTAAATATTATGGCTGGAAGTTTAAATAAAGTACAATTAATAGGTCGTTTAGGCGCAGACCCTGAAATTAAGCAAATGGTGAACGGTAAAAGTGTTGCAAGATTAAGTATTGCTACCAGTCAAACATGGAAAGACAAATCTAGTGGAGAGAGAAAAGAAAAAACCGAGTGGCATAGAGTAGTAATTTTTAATGAAGGTCTTGTAAATGTAGTTCAACAATACGTTAAAAAAGGGGCTAATGTATATGTGGAGGGACAATTAAGTACTAGAAAATGGAAGGACGAAGCTACTGGTCAAGACAAGTATTCAACTGAAGTAGTTTTGCAAGGATATAATTCTAGTTTGACAATGTTGGATAGTAGAAATAGCGGTAATAATTCTAATTTAGTTTCTGAAAATAAGAGTTCCTTACCTAACGATAATCTGAGTCAAGATAATGCTGATTTGGATGACGAAATTCCATTTTAGACTTCATGGACAAAAATATTGTAGAAAAAAATAAATCTTTTAAACCTATATTTGTACAAGATGAAATGAGTTCATCTTATCTATCTTACGCAATGAGTGTTATCGTAAGCAGAGCTCTACCGGATGTAAGAGATGGATTAAAACCTGTACATAGAAGAATTATTTATGCCATGTATAAAGGTGGATATGACTGGTCAAGACCTTTTAGAAAATCTGCAAGAATTGTCGGGGACGTGATAGGTAAGTACCATCCTCATGGAGATCAATCAGTTTATGATGCATTAGTAAGATTAGTTCAAGATTTTTCTATGAGCTTACCTTTGATTTCTGGTCAAGGCAATTTCGGTTCTATTGACGGAGATCCCCCAGCAGCCATGAGGTATACAGAAACTAAATTAGGTAGGATAGCTCAATTTTTAACAGAGGACTTAGAAAAAAATACTGTTAATTTTAGAAGTAATTATGATGAGACTGAAAAAGAACCAGAAGTTTTACCATCACAATATCCTAATATACTTGTAAACGGTGCTGGAGGTATAGCAGTAGGTATGGCAACTAGTATTCCACCACATAATCTTGGAGAAATAATTAATGCAACAATAGCCTTCATAAACAACAAAGAAATTACAATTTCTCAATTAATGAAGCATGTTCCAGGTCCCGATTTTCCAACAGGTGGAGTAATTATTGGTAAAGATATTATCAAACAAGGCTATAACAAAGGCAGAGGTTCATTTAAAATAAGAGGAGAAATTGACTTAGAAGAAAAAAAAGGAGGGAGAGAAACTTTAATTATAAAATCCATTCCTTATCAAGTAAATAAATCTCTTTTAATTGAAAAAATCGCTCAGTTAGTAAGAGATAAAAAAATTGAAGGTATCAGAGATATTAGAGATGAGTCAAATAGAGAAGGTATAAGAGTAGTTATAGAACTAAGAAAAGGTGTTGAACCTGAGACCATCAGAAGACAATTGTATAAACTTACAAATGTAGAAAGTTCATTTGGGTTTAACACACTAGCTATTGTTAACAATAAACCAAAAATACTTAATCTTAAAGAATTTATATCTGAATTTCTAAAATTTAGAGAGGACACTGTAGTTAAAAGAGTTAAATTCGATTTAAGAAAAGCTGAAGAAAGAGCACATATTTTAATTGGTCTGGCAACAGCAGTTGAAAATATTGATGAGATTATTAAGATAATTAAAAACTCTAAGGACGCAGAAGTAGCTAAAAAAAACTTATTATCCAAGAAATGGAAAATAAAAAAAAGCACTAAATTAATTAATCTTATAGAAAAGAAAAAAAATATTTCAAGTTATTCTCTATCAGAAATTCAAGTTAATGCTATTTTAGAATTAAGACTTCAAAAATTGACAGCCTATGGTATCAGTGAAATTGAAACTGAAATTTCAAAACTTGCAAAATTAATTGTTGAATACAATAAAATTATTAACTCTAAAAAAGAACTTAATAAATTGATTATTGAAGAACTAGAAGTAATAAAAGATAAATTTTCATCTCCTCGTAAAACAAAAATTATAGACGCAGTTCTTAATTACAACATTGAAGAAACTATTCAAAAAGAATCCGTTGTAATAAGCATCACTAACCAAGGATATATTAAAAGAAGCCCATTGAGCTCCTTAAAAGCGCAAAAAAGAGGTGGAAAGGGTAAGGCAGGTATTTCTACAAGAGATGAAGATTTTGTGGTGCAGATTTTTACTGCTAACACACACACTCCAGTTTTATTTTTTTCAACTCAAGGGCTGGTATACAAAATTAAGGCTCATAAAATACCTGAAGGAACAGCTGTATCAAAAGGTAAATCCATATTTAATATATTACCTTTAAAAAGTCATCATGCCATTAGTTCAATAATGCCACTACCAGAAGACGAAACAGAGTGGAAGAATCTTATGGTAATTTTCGCTACTGCAAACGGAAACGTTAGAAAAAATACACTAGAAGATTTTATAAATATCAATAACAGCGGTAAAATAGCAATGAAACTTGATCAAGATGATAAAATTATCGGAGTAAAAATTTGTAAAGACGATCAAGACATATTATTAAGTACTCAATTCGGAAAATGCATAAGATTTAAATCCAAAAAACTAAGATTATTTAAGGGAAGATCTTCAAAAGGAATTAAAGGTATTCAACTAAAAGACAAAGATAAAGTTATTTCTTTATCCATATTAGATAACACACAAATAAATGTAAAAAATTTAGCTAAAGATAAAAAAATTAAAGATGCAGACGATAGATATATTCTTTCAGTAACTGAGAACGGGTATGGTAAGAGAACATCCTATCTCGATTATAGAGTTACAAATAGAGGAGGGAAGGGTATTATAGGAATAATTAATTCTCCTCGAAATGGAAATATTGCATCATCACTTGTGGTAAATGATACAGATGAGATAATTTTATCAACAGATAAAGGAAGTATTATGAGATGTGCAGTAAAAGAAATTCGAATAGCAGGTAGAAACACCCAAGGCGTGAGAATTAAAAAATTATCAGGTGTGGAAAAAGTTGTATCTGTAATTAAGATTGAAGATAACATAAAATAATTTATGAAAACTGCTGTTTATCCAGGAACATTTGATCCTATAACTAATGGTCATATAGATGTTATAAAAAAATCTCTTAAAATTTTTGATAAACTAATAATTGCAACCACTGATAATACAGATAAAAATTATTCTTTTTCGGTTAATGAACGTTTGGATATAATTAACAATTCTCTTTTCAAGGATTTAAAATTAAGTAAAAAAAAAATTAAGGTAATTTCTTTTGACAACCTTACTATAGAATTATGTAAAAAATATAATGCTAATGCTATAATTCGAGGTTTAAGGGCAGTTTCTGATTTTGAATATGAATTTCAATTAGCTGGAATGAATAAAAAATTAAATTCAAAAATAGAAACAATGTTTCTTATGTCAGATGTCGAAAATCAAATTATTTCATCAAAATTTGTGAAAGAAATTGCAATTTTAGGTGGTAATATTGATAGATTTGTAACAAGATACACAGTTAAAATGCTTAAAAATAAATTTTTATGAAACATTTTATCTATTTATTTATTTTTTTTTTTAGTTTAGTAACTAATAAACTTAATGCTCAGAGTAATACTATGATTTTAAAATTAACCTACGGAGATGTTCATATAGAACTATACCCTGAAAAAGCTCCTAACCATGTTAAAAGATTTAAAGAGTTAGCTGATAGCGGTAAATATGATGGTGTTGTTTTTCATAGAGTGATCGAAGGATTTATGGCTCAAACTGGGGATGTCAAATTTGGTAATTCAAATAGTAATGATTTTAATCTTTCTTTAGCAGGTACAGGTGGTTCTGATTTACCAAATTTAAAAGCAGAATTCACAGACATCGCCCATACACGAGGAATACTATCGGCTGCTCGATCTGCAGATCCTGATAGTGCCAATAGTCAATTTTTTATTTGTTTTGACTCTGCACCTCACTTAGACAGACAATATTCAGCATTTGGAAAAGTAATTAAAGGCATGGAATTTATCGACAAGATAAAAAAAGGTGATCCTAGATCTGGATCAGTTCCAAATCCTGATAAGATTATTTCTTTAAGATCAAAATAATAAGATGTCTAGCAAAGAATTTTCTTTTGAGTTGATTACTCAAGATGATGATGCAAGACTAGGTAAAATTAAAACCCCAAGAGGTTCAATCGAAACACCAGCTTTTATGCCTGTAGGGACTCAAGGAACTATTAAAGGTATTTTTATTGATGATATTTTAAAAACAAAATCAGAAATTATTTTAGGTAATACTTATCATTTACTTTTAAGACCAGGTATAGATAATCTAATTAAATTTGGAGGTCTTCACAATTTCATGAATTGGCAAAAACCAATTTTGACAGACTCTGGTGGCTATCAAATTATGTCTTTGTCAAAACTAAATAAGATTGATGTAAAAATAGGAGCTATTTTTAAATCTCATTTAGATGGAAAAAAAATCATATTAAGCCCAGAAAAAAGTATTCAAGCACAAAAAGCTATTAATTCTGATATTATGATGGTTTTAGATGAATGTCCGAAGCTAACAAGAGATAAAAAAATAATATCTAGCGCTATAGACACTTCTACGAAATGGGCAAAAAGATGTAAAATTGAGTTTGGTAACAATAAATCCAAAGCATTATTTGGTATTGCTCAAGGAGGACTTTATAAAGATTTGAGAATTGAAAGTATTAATAAATTGCTAGAAATAGATTTTGACGGATATGCTATGGGCGGTTTAGCTGTTGGAGAAAAACAACTAGATATGTTTAGAATTTTAAATGAAACCACTAAATTTTTACCCAAAAATAAACCAAGATATTTAATGGGTGTTGGAACTCCTTCAGACATACTTGGAGCAGTTAAAGAGGGTATAGATATGTTTGATT
>CEOK01047435.1_pt1 | contig 18735 bp, 14 predicted proteins | sample 427001 | NCBI WGS metagenome assembly CEOK01 (sample SAMEA2591108, study PRJEB7988) | marine metagenome | isolation source: saline water (ENVO:00002010), including | reverse complement strand
CAGCCTGTTAATTTGACGGTGACGGAGTTTTTGATACTTGAAGCCTTGGCGCAACGGCCGGGCTTTGTCAAAAGCCGGGATGCGTTGATGGATGCGGCCTATGATGATCAGGTCTATGTTGATGACCGCACTATAGACAGTCACATAAAAAGACTTCGCCGTAAGTTCAAAAAAACAGACCAAAATTTTGATGCGATTGAGACACTTTATGGTGTCGGGTACAGGTACAAGACGTGATCGGGTTGAGCTTTTTAAAATCAGGTCTCTCGGCTCGTCTGGTGGTGATTAACAGCCTTGGACTGTTGGGGTTTTTTGCCGGCATTTTGTTTTTAGGCCAGACCCGTGAAAGCCTCACCGATGCCTATACGCAAAGTCTTGAGGTGCAAGCGCAAATTATTGCCGAGGCTCTGGGTGAGTCTGCCGGAGATGATACCGATACCGGTGATATTATTAATGATATTGAGACCGATGAAAACGCCATACAAGCCGGACAAATTATGGCACCGCGGCTGAATGCCGAACTGACTGAACAAATTCTTAGGCGCATTATTGCACCCACATTAAATCGGGCTCGGGTTTACGATCGTCAGGGGCAATTGGTGATTGACAGCGATATTTTGCTTCATTCCGGTGCGGTCATTTCCCGTGATTTACCGCCACCGTCATTCACGGCGCAAAATGATAATGCGCCCGCGAATAATTTACAGCCAACCGACACAGATAAAGCCGGCAAGGGCACTGCTTTATTGGATGCCATTAATATCGCCATGCAGGGTGAGATGCGCGCATCGGCTCAAAGAACCCCCAATGGTGACGATATTGTGATGGTTGCTGTGCCGGTTCAACATTATCGTGCAATTATTGGTGTTCTCTTGTTGACTAGCCCGCCCGGGGAGATTGACCGCCTCGTTGCGGCTGAACGCAGCTTTTTGGCAAAAGTTTTTCTTGTCGTGCTGGGTGTAACATTGATTTTATCATTCGCACTGGCCGGGACTATTACCATGCCTGTTCGTCGTCTTGCGACGGCTATTCAGGCGTTTCAGGCAGCGGGCGGTTCTTTACCCGCACCTGATATTGTGCCTGATTTTTCTGATCGTCAGGATGAAATCGGCGATTTGTCGCTGGCATTACGGGATATGCTAACCCGTTTAATGAACCGGCTGGACACGATTGAAAATTTTGCAGCTGATGTTGCTCATGAACTGAAAAACCCTCTTGCCTCAATTAACAGTGCTGTTCAGTCACTTGCCTCAACCTCTGATGACGAGGCGCGTAAACAGCTTATGGATATTTTGCAGGCGGATATATTTCGCATGAACCGCCTGATTACAGATATATCGGAAGCCTCTCGCCTTGATGCAGAGTTAGGGCGGGCAGCCGCTGAAAATTTTGACCTTTCAGATTTGCTGAAGCAGATGGTCCCTCTCGTGAACGGCGATATTCAGTTAAAAATAAAGGCGCAGGTGAGCATTAACGCGCAGAGAGACCGGATTGCTCAAATCATTCGTAACCTGCTGGATAATGCACTGTCTTTTTCTTCGGCGAAGGAAATTACAGTGCGATTAGATAGCGACCGGACAGGTATTTTTGTTCATGTAGATGATGCTGGGCCGGGCCTGCCTGATGGGGTAGAGCATAAAATTTTTGAGCGGTTTTATACTGATCGCCCAAATGAGCATGACCTTCATTCCGGGCTTGGTCTCTCAATTTCGCAACAAATAGCCCGCGCACATGGCGGCAATGTGACTGCTCGCAATCGTATTAATGCCTATGGTGCACGGTTTACTTTATTTTTGCCGCATCAAGGAAAATAAAAAGACAGATGAGGCGCTTATGACAAACCTGCAAGATAACCCCTCACTTCATGGAAATTGCCTATTGGTCAATGAAATCGGAGTGCTGATTTTAGGGGAGCCCGCCAGTGGTAAAACTGGTCTGGCATTTTCGATGATTAATTCAGGCCGCGGCACTCTTGTTGCGGATGATCAGGTCATTATTGAGCGTGTGCATAAAATCTTAATGGCGCAACCGCCTGAAGCCCTGCAAGGATTGATGCAAATTCATGGTATTGGCATTGTAACTTTTGATTATTTAGCACCTGTGCCTTTGCATTTGATTGTTGAGCTTGTGCGGCATGCGGAGGTACCTCTCGTGCCTGAAAAAAGTGAAAAAGAAATACAAGGTCTGTCTCTCCCTTTACTGAAATTGGCGGGTCATGACGCAAGTAGTGCTGATAAATTATGGCTGGCGACAGATCTTTTGAAAAAAGAGATGCTTTTTAACGGGTAAACTGTGACACAAAGTCTGTCTTGCTTGAGACGAATTGGTCAGGCATGGTGGTTGTAGGAGATAATATGATCGGTCTTGTGATAGTAACACATGGCGGCCTCGCCAATGAATTCAGAGCTGCACTTGAGCATGTTGTGGGTGATCAACAACAGCTTGAGGCCATTTGTATTGGCCCGGATGATGATATGGAAAAAAGACGCGAAGACATTGCCGTCGCCACCAAAGATGTTGACAGCGGTGACGGAGTGATTTTGTTGACTGATATGTTCGGCGGCACACCATCTAATCTAGCGATTTCTCTGCTGGATCACGGACGGGTAGAAGTGATTGCAGGTGTAAACTTGCCTATGCTCATCAAACTTGTTGGTGTGCGCGAAAAAATGGGCCTTGAGGAAGCTGTGGAAGCGGCTCAAGATTCGGCGCGTAAATATATTTCAGTGGCCAGTAAAGTTCTTAGCCGAAAAGAAGATTAATGCCTGAAGCCGTCGTGGAGATAACCAACAAGCGCGGCCTTCATGCGCGTGCTTCGGCTAAATTTGTTACCTGTGCCCGCAATTTTGACGCCAAAATAGATGTTACGCGTGAGGGGACAAATGTTCCCGGAACGTCAATAATGGGTCTGATGATGCTGGCAGCCAGTCTCGGTTGTTCAATAAAAATATCAGCAGATGGCGCCGATGCAGAAGCTGCATTGGCCGAACTGGTCGCGCTTGTGCAAAACGGCTTTGGTGAGAATGATGCCGATGAAAGCGCTCAATAGTAATCTAAATTTTAATGATTTTAGAGAGTCACTGGTTTTTTAGCCCTTGGGCCACATATCTATCAAATATAGATGCTGCAAAACATATAAAGAAATCTTTATATTGTCATTGCCTTCGGCCTTTCAGGCTGATAAAAAGCCGATAAGTTAATGGAGATACAACATGGCTGAAGATTATAAAGTCGCAGATATGAGCCTCGCTGACTGGGGCAGAAAAGAAATTGCGATTGCGGAAACAGAGATGCCGGGACTCATGGCGCTCAGAGATGAATTTGGCGAAGATAAGCCACTCAGTGGTGCGCGTATTACCGGTTGTCTTCATATGACAATCCAAACAGCTGTTTTGATTGAAACATTGATTGCTCTTGGCGCTGAAATTCGTTGGTCAAGTTGTAATATTTTCTCGACACAAGACCATGCTGCCGCTGCGATTGCCGCTGAAGGTATCCCGGTATTTGCTTGGAAAGGTGAGACCGAGGAAGAATATTGGTGGTGTGTTGAGCAGACTATTAAAGGCCCTGATGGCTGGACGCCAAACATCCTGCTGGACGATGGCGGCGATTTGACTGTTATTATGCATGAGAAATATCCTGAATTACTGGATGATGTACGTGGAGTTTCCGAGGAAACAACGACCGGCGTATTGCGTCTTTATGAAATGGAACAGAACGGCACGCTCCGTACGCCGGCGATTAATGTTAATGACAGTGTAACAAAATCCAAATTTGACAATCTTTATGGCTGTCGCGAAAGCCTCGTTGATGGCGTTAAACGCGCTACCGATGTAATGATTGCCGGTAAAATTGCAGTTGTTTGTGGTTTTGGTGATGTTGGCAAGGGGTCCGCAGAAAGCCTCCGTAGTCAAGGTGCACGCGTCATGGTTACTGAAATTGACCCGATTTGTGCACTTCAAGCCGCGATGGAAGGCTATGAAGTCATTACTATGGATGAAGCAGCGCCAATTGGTGACATCTTCATTTCGGCAACAGGTAATAAAGATGTGATTACCGTTGACCATATGCGGGATATGAAAGACCGCGCGATTGTCGGTAATATTGGTCACTTTGACAGTGAGATTCAGGTTGAAGCACTCAGAAATCAAAAATGGCATAATGTGAAGCCTCAAGTAGATGAGGTTGAATTTGCCGACGGTAAGAGGATTATTCTGTTGGCTGAGGGTCGCCTGCTCAATCTGGGTTGTGCCACAGGTCACCCAAGCTTTGTGATGAGTGCGTCTTTTACCAACCAGGTGCTGGCGCAAATTGAACTATGGCAGAACCATACTAACTATGAGCGTAAAGTTTATGTTTTGCCGAAGCATCTTGATGAAAAGGTTGCAACACTGCACCTAGCCAAGTTGGGTGCGAAGCTGACAAAACTTTCAGACGAACAAGCCAGCTATATTGGGGTGGCACAGCAAGGCCCGTTCAAGCCAGAACATTACAGATATTAAAAATTTTCAGATTAAAGAGCCATCAAGTCTTTAGCAGACAAGTTTTCATCTGACAGTTTTTCTGGATCAAAAACATCGCCTTCTGCTGCGCGATGCACCAGTTTCTTGGCGACCATAAACTCGCCAGGTCGGTTTACTGCATCCACGGCGGTGAGTTGGTTACCTTTAAAGTAGAAAACGGCGAATGAACGGCTGTTTAAGTCGCCGCGTGTCACCACACTGTCATGGTCGCCTGACATACCTACAATCTGAAGCTTGACATCATATTGGTCAGACCAAAACCAAGGAATTTGGTGATAGGCGACGGGTGCGCCCAGAATATCGCTTGCCGCCGCTTTACCTTGTTCAATGGCGTTTTGCACTGACTCGAGGCGCAGGCGACGACCCAGCAAATCATTTGGATGCTGGGTGCAATCCCCGGCTGCATAAATATCCGGATGGGATGTGCGTGCCGTGTCATTCACAACAATACCGTTATCCACATCGAGGCCGGCGGTTTCCGCCAATTCAATATTGGGCACAATACCTATACCCACAACAACACAATCTGCCTCCAGAATTCGCCCATCTGACAACTCAACCCCTGAGACCGCATCATCAACTCCTTGGAGGCCTGCAACGCCAGCACCTGTGAGGATAGTCACGCCTTCTTCGGCATGGACGCGTTGATAAAAAGCTGACATGACCGGGTCAGTTACCCGCGCAAGTACTCTGTCTGCGGCTTCAATGACTGTGGTTTCCAAGCCCATTTTACAGGCAACAGCCGCTGTCTCGAGGCCAATATAGCCACCACCTATAATGATGAGCTTTTTTCCTGGTGTGAAAGCGGGCTTCATTGCGTCTATGTCGGCAATGGTACGAACGTCAAAAATATTCGCCATTTCGGCACCGGGAAGGGGTAATTGGCGTGGGCGTGAACCGGTGCAGATAATCAGTTTTGAGAAAGCAAGCTCGCTTTGGTCATCTAATGTCACGGTTTTTTTGTCAGTAGAAATGGCGGTGGCGCGACAGCCAAGTTTTAGTGTTACATTTTCATTGTCATAATATTCCTGTCCTCTGAAAAAAAGCCGTTCGGCTTCCATTTCGCCGGACAGATATTTTTTTGAAAGCGGCGGGCGTTGATATGGTAATTCCTGCTCATCACCGATAAGAGTGATGGCGTCTTCATATCCGCCTTGCCGAAGACTAACAACAGCCTGTGCGGCTGCTTGACCGGCACCAATAATAACAATGTGATTCATAAGTCATTTCCTGATTTTGCTGCAGGATAAAAACATTTGGAAAACTTTCAACCCTTGCGACAATAATTTTCTCCCTATACAACCACATTTATGGAAAATGGGAATGCGACAATTTCCGTAACTCTGGATTTGCCCGATGTTTCGGCTGTCAGGCGTTTTGCAGGATGGATAGCCCCCCGGCTAAAAAAAGGTGACTGGTTATTATTGTCCGGTGATTTGGGCGCGGGCAAAACTGAGCTTGCCCGTTGCATTATTCGCCAAATTTTTGGTGAGAGCACAGATGTCCCTAGCCCTACTTTCACTCTTATTCAGCATTACGAGTCACGCGACATTAAATTATTGCATACTGATCTTTACCGTCTTGAAAGCTCTGAAGAAATCCTCGAATTGGGGCTGCTGGATGAAACAGAAAGCATCGTTCTGGTCGAATGGCCTGAAAAGCTTGGTACATATGTGGCGACACAGGCTGTTATGGTTCATCTGGAAGATATTGGCTCAACTCGCCAATGTTCACTCAGTGTGAACTCGGATAATGCAGACTTTTTTCAAGGCCTTGACGATTTTATTGATCGTGAAAAGGTGCTTGCTGATTTTCTTGAAAAAAACGGCTACGGTCAGGCTGTGCGAACGACGCTGGCTGGCGACGCATCAAGGCGCCGCTATGAAAGACTTGAGCTGGACAATAAGCGCTTTATCCTGATGGACTGGCAAGCCCTCCCAAATGATAATGATGCCTATAAAGCGAAAGTTTTCCTCTCAAATAGCGTCACGGATTTTCGACATATATGCGCGTATTTAATTCGTTGTGGATTGTCAGCTCCTGAAATTTTCGCGCAGGACGACGCGCAAGGTTTACTTGTTCTCGAGGATTTCGGCACACATAATTTCACCCACTCCATAGACGCAAAAGACCCACATTTACCTATTTTTTATCATGAAACCATCATGGCACTTGCAGCACTTTATCATCATGCCGATACTGAAAATCCTGAGCAAGCCAGGCAATTTGACGCGAAGGTCAGTCCGCCCGTACGTTATGACAAGGCGGTTATTTTAACTGAAATTCAACAATTCATTGACTGGTATATGCCGTCACAAGGGAAGTCCTTGCCTGATACCGCTCTGACAAAATGGGAAGAGATTTGGGCCTCGCTGGTGCGTAAGCTTGAGGCTATGAAGATACACGATGTGATGATGCTCAGAGATGTGCATTCGCCCAATTTGCATTGGCTCGGTAATCGCCAATCTATTAGACGGGTCGGGTTTATTGATATTCAGGACGGTATTGCCGGTCACCCTGCTTATGATGTTGTGTCATTACTTCAGGATGCGCGTCGCGATCTACCGGAAGACTATGAGGGACGGTTCAAGTCTCTCTATGTGGCTGAAACAGGTTTGGATGCTTCAGATTTTGACACTGCATATAATATTTTTGGGGTACAGCGGAATCTTAGAATTTTGGGTATTTTTGTGAGGCTTTCGAAAATGCAGGGTAAATCAAGCTATCTGCAACATATCCCAAGAGTAAATGGCTATATCAAAGATGGCTTGGCGCATGAGGCGCTGGCAGATTTGCGTGAATGGTTTGAGACTTATGTCCCTGAGGTACTGGAAGCATGACCTCTTCAAAGTCTAAACCCACCCACGCTATGGTGCTTGCCGCCGGATTGGGGCGGCGAATGCAGGCCTCCGAGAATGATCCGCCCAAACCTTTGACCAAAATCGGGGGGGTCACTTTGTTAGACCGTATGCTGACATATCTTGCGGATTTCGGGGTAACGCATGTTGTAATTAATCTGCATCACAAATCTGAGATGATTGAAGCTCATTTAAGAGATTTGGATTATCCCTTTGAGATTATTTTTTCCGATGAACGTGCCTGTTTGATGGAGACAGGTGGTGGCGTTTATCAAGCTCTGCCATTGCTTGGCAACAAGCCTTTTTTTGTATGTAACGCTGATATACTTTGGATTGAAAATATCACAAACGACAAGATGACTGCGCTCAAAAAGCTGGCAAGCACTTTTGAACCTGAGAAGATGGACTCATGCTTGTTACTGGCCTCAAGAGATAATTGCTCCGGCTATGATGGCGCAGGGGATTTCAACTACACCCAGCATGGCAAGATTGAAAGGCGTAGGTCGCAACCAGGTGAGCAATCAGGGGCAAAATGGATTTATGCCGGTGTTCAGATTGTGTCGCCGTCTTTACTTGATAAGACACCTGAAGCGGTCAAATCACAGCCATTTTCTTTTAATGTTTTATGGGATGAGGCGCACGCCGCTGCGCGACTTTACGGGTGTTCTTTAGAAGGCACATGGTTGCATGTCGGCACACCGGCAGGTGTGCGGGATGCCGAACGCATTTTGCAGGAAAAATAATTTCTAAACATATCCGCGCCCCGCGATAATTTGGTAAGATGAGCACATGTCATCGCGCTCACATGTTTTTAATATTCCTTCGGGTTATAGCTTTCTGGAGCAACTTGCGACGACGCTTTTGTCGGACCCCGGCCTAAGCGGGCTATTTGATGCAAAAACCCGCCTGCAAGATTACACGATTTTACTCCCGACGCGGCGTGCGGTCAGAAATTTACAAAATCTGTTACTGCAAAAGTCAGGGACAGACGCACTTTTAATGCCTGAAATCCGACCTCTGGGTGATGTTGATCCGGAGGAAATGATTTTTGCCGAAGCAGAAGCCGGTTTGACGGGTCTTTCCGGTTTATTGCCTTCTCTATTACCCGCAATCTCAGGTATTGAACGCGATATTAGTTTGATGACCCTGGTTCAAGCATGGCTTGAGACCTCCGGTCGTGCCGGAGGTCTGGCATCAGCCTCGAAACTAACCGCCGAACTGACTGTTTTGTTGGACAGTTTGCAAATAGAGGAAGTTGACACCTCTAAACTGGCGTCTCTTGTGCCAGATGAATTCAGCTATAACTGGCAGCAGACGCTGGAATTCTTGAAAATTTTGACAACAGCTTGGCCGCTTCATAAACAAGAAATCGGGCGTTGTGACCCCAGTGAAAGGCGTGGCCTCTTATTGGACAGGTTAACGACATTATGGGAGACGCATCCACCCGGCGGACCGGTTTTGGCAGCCGGGTCAACAGGGAGTATTCCTGCGACGTCTCGGCTGTTGCAGTGTATTGCACAGCTTGAAAAAGGCGCGGTTGTTTTATCCGGGCTGGATATGCACCTCCCGCCGGAAGGTTGGGCCCAGTTAAAAAATGAACACGCTCACCCTCAATCAGGTTTATTCCACCTTTGTGAGGCTATGGATTTAAAAAGGTCAGACATTCAGACTTTCCCCGGACTACGGACGCAATCTTCAACGGATATCCAATGCGCTCGTGCGGTATTTGTGAACCAAGCTTTGTGGCCGACATCGTTAACGGGGCGTTGGGTTGAATTGCTGACTGATAATAAGCCATCACAAAATCTTTTTGAAAACATGCATCTCTATGAAGCGCCGGATACACGAAGCGAAGCCGGGGTTATTGCCTTGGCTCTAAGAGAAGTGCTGGAAACCCCTGAAAAGACTGCCATGTTAATAACACCTGACCGTCAATTGGCGCGGCGCGTTTCGATTTTGCTGAGAAAATGGGGCGTTGAGATTAATGATACAGCCGGTCAGCCATTGTCTCGGACTCCGGTTGGTGTTTTTGCGGGCTTGGTCTTGCAAGCCGTCGCAACTGATTTTTCACCGGTCAATTTGCTGGCTCTTCTAAAGCATCCTTTCTGCCGTGCAGGGCAGACCGCCAAGACCTACCGGCAACTGATTTCTCGATTGGAGCTTTATGCCCTGCGCGGCTTTAAGCCGTCGGGAGGTCGAGCAAAAGGGAATGATACAAACGCTCATAATACAAATGGACTTGATTATATCCTGGCGCGACTGGAAGATCTTAAATCCGAAAAAAAACACATCCAACAAAAGAGCCAGCAAAGTGCAAATGATGAAACGCATATTGGTGATGTGATTGGTTTTGCCGATAAGCTCCAGCAAATATTCAAGCCACTGACGGATGTGCCATATCAGGCAAGCTTGAGCAATGTTGGGCGGGCGCTATTGGAGGTGATGGAAAGTCTCAGTCAGGATGACGGTTATATCTCGGTTTTATGGGATTCTGCAGACCGAGAAGAGCGTGAGCATCTTGATGCATTCATGTCCGTGATGGCGGAGTTTATCAAAGCTGAAGATTTCACTGCGCCCCAAGGTGAGTGGTCAGTTCTGCTTGATTACTGGTTATACCAGACGCCCATTCGTCCTCGGGTCAATGCACATCCCAGATTATCAATTATGGGTTTGCTTGAGGCGCGTCTTGTTGATGCGGATTTGGTTATACTCGGCAGTTTGAATGAAGGAACTTGGCCAGCCCTGCCGGAGACCGGCGCTTGGCTGTCTCGTCCAATGCGGGAAAGCCTTGGCATGGGTGCGCCGGAGCGCCGCATTGGTCAAAGTGCCCATGACTTCGTGCAAGCATTTAGCGCACCGGAAGTCCTTTTGACCCGTGCCGAAAAAATATCCGGCACCCCGCAGTTACCGTCGCGCTGGTTGAGCCGCCTTAAGGCCTTACATGCGGGCTTATATGAGGATATATGCCCATGGCCTGAAGCAAAAAGATTATCAACACTTTGGACGACCCTGGACACGCCCCCACCACCAAAGGCAGAAAAACGACCGGAACCCAAGCCACCTGCTGACGTCCGACCTGACCGCTTGTCTGTCACTCAAATTGCGACTCTCCAAATTGACCCTTATGCAATCTACGCAAAACATATATTAAAGCTCAAACCGCTCGACCCGCTTGAGGCAGATGTGACCGCAGCGATACGCGGAAGTTTTATTCATAAGGTGCTGGAACAATTTACACTTAACTATCCTGATGACATGCCGGATGATGCAGCTTCAGCTTTACGCGAAACAGCCTTGAAATTGGCCCATGAAACTGCCGAGGGGCAGGCCGTGTTGCTTTATTGGTGGCCAAGGTTTTCGGCGGTTGCGGATTGGATTGCGGACTTCGAAACAGCACGCCGCCCGAGGATAACCGGTATATTTACTGAAATTTCCGGCAGTATGACATTCGATATTGCAAACAAGCCTTTCACGCTCACTGCTAAAGCTGACAGGATTGAGCTGACCGATACGGGCCATGTGAATATTCTGGATTACAAAACCGGCGAGCCGCCCAGCAAAACTGACATTGAAAAAATGCGCGCGCCGCAAATGCCACTTGAGGCTGCTATTGCCATTGCAGGCGGGTTTGAGGGTGTTGCTAAAAACGCCCGCATTAAGGAACTGGCACACATTCAGGTACATGGCGGGTATCCGGCCGGGAAAATCAGAATTGAAGAAAACCCAGACCAACTTGCTGAAACCGCCTTGTCCGGTGTGAAGAAATTGCTTGAATATTATGCTGATGACAACACTGCTTATATTCCCGAGCTTCACCCGGATCGAGTGAATTTTAGGGATTATGCTCATCTGGCGCGTGTGCAGGAATGGATGAGCGAGGAAGATAGCTGATATGGAAAGCACGCATCAGCAAGCTGTCCTAGAGGCGACCAGCGCCGAAAATTCTGCATGGGTGTCTGCACATGCAGGATCGGGCAAGACTTATGTGCTGATAACCCGTCTGGTCACGCTGATGCTGTCCGGTACGCGACCTGAAAAACTTCTCTGCCTTACATATACGCGCACAGCAGCTGCAGAAATGAAGCAACGCCTTAATGATTTGCTTGGCGAATGGGCTGTCTTGCCGGATGCCGAGTTGAAATCTGAAATGAAACGCCGAACCGGTCTTACGCCGACACAAAAGCAAATTAATGATGTACGACAACTTTTTGCCCGCGCCATGGATACGCCCGGTGGCTTGAAGATCCAGACGATACACGCTTTTTGCGAGGCTTTGCTAAATCGCTTCCCACTTGAGGCAGGTATATCCCCGGGCTTCAAGGTGATGGATGAAAGGGCGTTTCAGGCACTTGCGGCGGAAACACAGGCAAAAATTCTGCAACAGACAGAGTCTGATGCGCTTAAAAAGGCCCTCCAACGACTGACGCGGCGCATGAATGAAACTGGTTTTAATACCTTGTGCAAAGCCATTACTGAGAAGCGACAGGATTTTGCCGCACAAAGCTCAGATAAGCGGCGTGATGGGCTGATGGATATGCTGGGTGTTACGAAACACATTCCACCGGAAAGTTTCGGCGCTACGTTTATAAAGGGTATTTCGCGCGAGACGCTGGCAGATGCAGCGAATTGCCTAAAAAAATCCGGAACCAATGACCAAAAACTTGCTGTCTTGATTGAGGCATTACTGTCTGCGCTTGATAAATTCACTGATTTTGAAATGCTTCACCCGGCGCTTGAAGATTTCTTCATGACGGATAAAGGCCCGCGCGCGAAATTTGCCACCAAAGCTGTTGCCGCAGAATTCCCGACAGAAACCGGATATTTGTTGGAGCTTCAGCATATTTATATCCGTTTGCGGGAAGACTTTCTCGCTCAGCTTAATCTACAAATTTCACTTGATATTTATATGTTGGCAGATGCTTTACTTGCAGAGATTGACTTCAAAAAAAACCGGCAAGGCTATCTTGATTATGATGATTTGATTTTTTATGCAGATAAGCTCCTCAGCAATCGCCGCGATACCGGATGGGTATTGTATAAGCTGGATGGTGGCATTGACCATATTCTGGTAGACGAGGCGCAGGATACAAGCCCACGACAATGGTCAGTTATCTCAGCTATTGCAGAAGAATTTTTTGCCGGAGAAGGCGCATCCCCCCGCCAACGCACCTTATTTGCCGTTGGTGACGAGAAACAATCCATATTCAGTTTTCAGGGTGCTGATCCAGATAAATTCGACAGCATGCGGAGCTATTACGCAGAAAAAGCCACTTATGCGCAGGCCGATTTCAAAAAGGTGGAACTCACAGCATCTTGGAGGTCGACACAGGAGGTGCTGGGCCTTGTCGATAGAGTTTGTGAAAATCAACAAGTACAGCCTCAACTAACTAAGCAAGGCGGGGAAGTTTCTCATACGAGCATGCGAGCGAGCCAAAATGAGACTGGTGGCCTGGTTACATTATGGCCTGTAGAAAAAGGCGAAGCACGGGTGATGGCAGATTTATTTGATCCCAGAGGCGCATCAGAAACTCCATCAAATAGCTCATCAGATAGTACATCAGACATAACTGGCGGCGTGGTGATGACGCCGCAGCAAAAGGTGGCGCGCAAAATTGCCCATCAGATTGCTGACTGGCGGGATGACCCTGAGAGCAATATCACACCGGGGGATATTTTGATTTTGGTACAAAATCGCGGCCCGTTTGTGCAGGATATGATACGTGCTCTAAAGAGCCAGCATCCCCCGATTGATGTTGCCGGTGCTGACCGGATGACGTTGACCGACCAATTGGCGGTTAAAGATCTTATCTGTGCAGGGCAAATAGTTCTGATGCCGCAAGATGATTTGATGCTTGCTACATTTTTGCGCTCACCATTGGGGGGAATGAGTGAGCAGGACCTTATGAAGCTCTGTTTAGGTTCAAATCTCAGTTCAGATCAGGGTCGTGGACAATCACTGATTGCGTGTTTGCGCCACATTAATAAGGACGCGGCATCTGGGGAAGACAGGGACTATCTCATGCGTGTCTCAGCTGCATTGGAGATGATTGATGCTTTGATGACCCATGCTGCCAAGCTTCCCCCTTATGAGTTCTATGCTTATTTATTGGATGCGCTTTCAGGGCGGGATAAATTACGCGCCCGATTGGGAGTGGAGGTCGATGACCCTGTAGAAGAGTTCCTAAATCAGGCACTGGAATATGAGCGACAAAACATGCCCAGCCTGCAAGGTTTTCTGCACAGAATTCAATATGATGATCTGCAAATCAAACGCGATATGGAGCAGGGGGGCGAAGCCGTTCGTATTATGACAGTGCATGGCGCCAAAGGTCTGGAAGCGCCGGTGGTTTTTCTGCCTGATACATGCCGTTCGCCAATCAAATCTGCAAGCCTTCAATCGCCAATTAGTTGTTCTGCCGGGGGTAACATTATTTGGCAACCTTCAAAAAAGCTTGTCAGCAAGGCGGGCAAAGAAACCGGCGAACAAGAACGTGCCCTTGAGAGTGCAGAACATAAGCGGCTCTTATATGTAGCGCTTACCCGCGCAAGAGACCGTCTCTATGTCACCGGATTTCTTCCTGCCAACAGGAATTTACCGGAATCATGCTGGTACAGTTTAATTGAAGAGGGAATACAGCGTGATGGGCATGCTTTGCCGGATGAGTCCGGTTGGCAAATTGGTGATGCCTCAATTGTCGGCGGAAGAATTGCATTAGATGAGGGTGAGGATGAGGGTGAGGATGGAGATGATGTTGAGCATTCTGAAACATCAAATGCTCAAGATATATCTGCAACCAATGCCCCACTTCGTTTATGGGTCCATCAACTCGCCAAAAAAGAGTCTGTTTCAAACTTACCGCTTGGCCCCTCTGATTATTTCCAACAAAGGCGCCTTCCTAATGATCTGTTACCTAAGAGGTCGGGTGAGGCGTCAACACAAGATATAACTGCACGCCAACGCGGGACAGTGATACATCTTTTGTTGGAAGGGTTGGCGGGACTTGAAGTTGCGCATTATGAGACAACGGCTAGAGAATTTTTGACGCATTACCCCGATCTGGAAGCAGAACATAATCAAATAATTGCTGAGGTGATGAAACTCTTGGCAAAACCGGATTTACAAATGCTCTTTGGCCCGCAAAGCAGAGCTGAGGTTCCGATAGGTGGGCGGTTGCTTATGCCCGGTGGCGATAATCAACTTTTTAGTGGGCGCATTGACCGGTATGTTGACTTGCCTGAGGCAATTTTAATTGCCGATTATAAAACGACACGACATCCTCCTTCAGCAGACGACCCTATTGACGCAGATATTGCCATACAATTGGAAATCTACAGAAAACTTGTAAGTGCCGCTTACCTCGGTAAAGAGGTGCGCTGTGCTATTGTTTGGACGGCAGGCCCGCAATATCGACTCGTTACGCCTGAAGAACTTGATGAAGCTTGGCAAAAATTAAAGTAAAAATTACATGTACAAATCACATAAACTTACCGACGGGTTCTTGAAATTCAGGGCTCGAAGGCTTAATTTTATAAAACATAATAAGGAGACCCTGCATGTCAGATAATGCCATCATCAACGCCGGTGACAGTGATTTTGAAGAAACAGTATTAAATGCCGACACACCCGTTTTGGTCGACTTTTGGGCCGAATGGTGCGGGCCTTGCAAACAAATCGCCCCGGCTCTGGAAGAGATTGCGGCTGAAATGGGGAATATCAAAATTGTCAAAGTCAATATTGATGAAAACCCGAAGACTCCGACAAATTACGGTGTGCGGTCCATTCCGACAATGATGATTTTCCAAGATGGTCAAACCACAGCGACAAAAGTCGGTGCTGCACCAAAGTCCGACTTGGTTAGCTGGATTGAGGAAACGGTCTAGTTATCGTTTTCTGCCAGCACATAGCCTGACAGATACAGAGACCCGCAAATTAAAATATCTCCCTGTGCTGCGGCAATCGCAGTTTCAAGGTTGTTGAAGGCTTGAGCTTTTAGCCCAACAGCTTGCGCTTGATCTGCAAGATCATTTGCAGTGTAACTGTTCGATTGTTCGGGAATGGTGATGCAATGAAGCTCTACGCTGCTTTCACTGAATGATTTGAGCCAGTTCTCGGCATGCTTGGTTGCCATTAACCCACAAATAAGGGTTACAGCTTTGTCCGTGCTTGAAAAATATTCTGATAACCAGACGGCAAGTGCCTCGGCTGCTGCCTGATTATGCCCGCCATCAAGCCAGACCTCGCCATTTGCCATATTCACCAGCTTTCCGGTGACCAACTTTTGTAGTCGCGCTGGCCAGACGGGTTCTTGAAGTCCCTTACCAATTGCAAGTTCGGGTACACCAAGATGACAGGCGGCCATCACAGCGGTTCCGGCATTAACAATTTGATGCGTCCCGACAAGCCCCGGCATGGGTAAGTCCATCAGCCCGTCCGGGTGCTGGACGACGAGCCTTCCATGTTCTGCATAAGCCAGCCAATCCTGCCCATAACACCTTAGGGGGAGGTTACACGTGGTGGCTTGTTCCATAATAACGTCACGCGCTTCCTCATCTTGTTGGGAGATGATAGCGGGAATACCGGTGACACTTGGCTTAAGAATACCGGCCTTTTCAGCCGCAATGGCGCGGATATCTGATCCCAGAAACTGTTCATGGTCCATACTGACAGGTGTAATGATAGATAATAAAGGTGCGTTGATAACATTTGTTGCGTCTAATCTTCCGCCAAGCCCAACTTCCAGCAAAAGATAATCCGCCGGGTGACGGCTAAATGCCAAAAACGCGGCGGCGGTGGTGGCTTCAAAAAATGTAATCGGTTCGCCATTATTGACCTGCTCAACCTCTGCAAGGGTTTCTGCGAGCAGGTTTTCGGTAATATCATGTCCGTTTAGACGGATACGTTCATGGAAATTAACAAGATGCGGCGATGTATAGCTATGTACCTGCGCTCCATTTGATTCCAATATCGACATAAGCATAGCCAAAGTGGAGCCTTTGCCGTTTGTTCCGGCAATATGTATGGTAGGTGGCAGGTGGTTTTGTGGGTTGCCCAAGGCATTAAGCAACCGCCACATGCGATCTAAAGACAAATCTATATATTTCGGGTGGAGCGCCAGTAAATTTGCTAGCGTCGTATCACTCTGACGCGACAGAATTATTCTCCGGCAGGAACAGCTTGTTTCTCCTGACCGCTTTGCGGGTCAATCAGAAGACGCAGTAATTTGCCAAGTGTTTCAGCAAGCCTGTGACGGTGCACAACCATATCAACCATGCCATGTTCGAGCAGGTATTCAGCGCGCTGGAAACCTTCAGGGAGTTTTTCGTTAATCGTGTCCTGAATAACGCGTGGACCGGCAAAACCAATAAGCGCTCCCGGTTCAGCAATATGAACATCACCCAACATGCCATAGGAAGCGGTCACGCCGCCTGTGGTCGGGTCAGTCAAAATAACGATATAAGGCAAGCCTCTATCGCGTAATTCTTGAATAATTACGGTTGTACGCGGCATTTGCATCAAAGACATAATGCCTTCTTGCATGCGCGCCCCACCTGCCGCTGCAACAACAATAAACGGACAATTTTTCTCAAGTGCCGTCTCTCCGCCACGGATAACAGCTTCACCGGCTGCCATGCCCAGCGACCCGCCCATAAAGGCAAAATCTTGAACAACGACAACTGTTTCAACGCCGCTAATATCCCCGACACCAATAGAAACGGCATCTCGCATGCCGGTTTTATTGCGGGCTTCTTTCAAGCGATCAATATAGCGTTTTTGGTCTTTAAATTTCAGAGGGTCTACGGGGACTTCAGGTGAGTCCACCAACTCATAGCTGGCATCAAAAAGAAGCTCGAAGCGTTCTTTGGTGGAAAGCCGCATATGATGGTCACACCCCGGACATACTTTGCCGAGATCATCCATATCACGATGAAAAATCATTTCACCGCATTCGGTGCAATTGACCCATAAATTCTCTTCTGTGTCATCCTTACCGCGGAAAACACTGTCGAATTTCGGTCTTACGAAATTTTTAATCCAGTTCATTTTCTATCCCATGTAATCTGCATGGATTTATTCGATATTCTGAATATTATCTTTCTTTTACGCTCGTTTTACGCCATCTGCAAGCTCTTGTGCCTTTTTTAGCGTTTCTGTTACTGTTTTAGCGCTTGTGAGCCCTTGTGAATCAAGCGATTCAGCAATCACATCGACCAAAGCTGAGCCAACAACAGCACCATCTGCAACTGAGGCAATAGCCTCTGCTTGTTCGGCTGTTCTGACACCAAAACCTACAGCAACAGGTAAATCGGTGTATCTTTTTATTCGTACAACAGCCTCTTCAACGACGTTTTGTTCGGGGCTGGCCGAGCCTGTAATGCCTGTAATGGAGACATAATAAACAAAGCCAGAGGTGTTGGCGAGCACCTCGGGGAGGCGGGCATCATCGGTTGTCGGCGTGGCAAGGCGAATAAAATTCAGACCGGCATTCAAAGCAGGTATACAAAGCTCTTCATCTTCTTCAGGCGGCAAATCGACAATAATCAGGCCATCAACCCCAGCTTGTTTGGCGTCATGAATAAAGGCGTCTACGCCGTAAATATAGACAGGATTATAGTAGCCCATCAGTACAATCGGGGTCTCGTCATTATCGGTACGGAATTGGCGTACCATGTCGAGCGTGCCTTTTAAGGTCATACCCGCCTTTAAAGCTCTTTGTGAGGAAGCTTGAATAGAAGGCCCGTCTGCCATTGGGTCAGTGAAAGGCATCCCAAGTTCAATAATATCTGCCCCCGCGGTAGGCAGTCCATGCATAATTTTTAGTGATGTTACCGGATCAGGGTCTCCTGCGGAAACAAAGGCCACAAAAGCTTTTGAATTACGCTCACCGAGCTGTTTGAAAGTATTATCAAGTCGTGTCTGCTGCATCAGTGTCGTCCGTCAGCCAATATCCACATTAAGATGCTCCGCGACGGAAAACACATCTTTGTCTCCACGACCGCACATATTCATCACCAGAAGGTGATCGCTTGGAAGATCCGGAGCAATTTTGCCGACATGAGAAAGCGCATGGCTCGGTTCAAGAGCTGGAATAATGCCTTCCAGTTTTGTGCAAAGCTGAAAGGCGTCAAGCGCCTCTTGATCGGTAGCGGAAACATAAGTCACGCGACCGGTATCTTTAAGATAGGCATGTTCCGGGCCGATACCGGGATAATCTAGACCTGCTGAAATGGAATGTCCTTCGGTAATCTGTCCGTCATCATCCTGAAGGAGATAGGTTCTGTTACCATGCAATACACCCGGCTTGCCCCCTGCCAGTGAAGCGGCGTGCTCGGGTGTATCAATACCATGCCCCCCC
>CEOK01069766.1_pt1 | contig 18745 bp, 21 predicted proteins | sample 427001 | NCBI WGS metagenome assembly CEOK01 (sample SAMEA2591108, study PRJEB7988) | marine metagenome | isolation source: saline water (ENVO:00002010), including | reverse complement strand
ATTTACTAAAATGGAGTTAACATAAAGACGATTAGAAATACTTATATACTTCTGTTGTTCCACCTCTTATGGTTGGCCAACCTAGCGGTATTTTTTTAAACATAAAAACTTTATCTAGGGTGATAATGTCTTCATGTCTAATCTTATAAATAGATTCAACATACATGTAATGTTTTAATTCATTGGGTCTAAGAGTTATGGAGAAGAAGTCTTTAAATAAGGAGTGGCAGCAGCCTACAAATTCACATCTATTAAAAATATCCTTTTCTTGACGGATAGATTTATAGGTATTAAAGTCTACTTTTTTAAGATGAGTATCAAAATTGGAGATATAATATCTTCCTGTAATTTTTATGATAAAAGATGGTGGAATTTCTTTTATTAATCTAGAATGATTATACGCGTAATGAATGCTGTATAATTCAAGCAATCCTTTTGATAGATATTTAAAGTCATTGAAAATAAATGCAGCGTCGGGTTCATTATGAATATCAAATGAAATAAATTCAAATTTATCAGCATATTTTTCCTTATACTCATCTAATTCACTGTATTCATAACCGGAATTTTCAACAAGGGTAATGTTGAAATCAGTATGATCCAACCAATACTTTATGGCTTTTAAATAACACGCTTTGCGTTCTTCTGGATCCGTTTGCTTTATTTTTACGCTAATAAAATGGTCTTTTACTTGTTTTTTTGTAATATTTATAGTAGAAGTTAATATAATGTGTATTCCTTTCATTATATTAATAAGATAAATATTAAATATAATTATTTAAACATATACTTTATTTACTAAAGTATTTTAAATAAAAGTATTTTAAATATAGTATATAGAATGAATAAACTAATAACTGTAAATCTCTCCTATTTTAATCAGCCTAAACATGTATTATTAAAGCACATTGAAAATTGGAAAGAGTTTCCGTTAGAGATACGTGAAAAATTTACTTTTTTCATCATGGATGATTGCTCTAAAAAACCCGCGAATGATTTACTAAGTGAAGAGGATAAAAGGGGAATCGATCTACATATATATCGTGTAAAAGAGGATTTAGTTTGTAATATAGCAGGGGTTAGAAATCTAGGTGCAACAGAGTGTAAAACACCTTACATGGTAATATTGGATATGGATACCGTGATAACTCCTATAATGGCAACATCCTTAGTAAAATTAGCAAATAACAATAAAGATAATAATATAGCATTTAAATTCAATAGAAAAGGACCAAAAAAAAATGGACACATGCATCCGGCGGTTTGTTTAATTCGTAAAAAAGATTATTGGAAGGTTGGTGGATGCGAAGAAGATTTAGTAGGACATTATGGATATACGGACCCATCTTTTTGGTATCGCTCAAGGAATATCTTGAAAATACAAGAATGTAAGGATATTTATTTACTATATTATCCAGATGGAGAATCGATTATTAATAGAGATAAGTCTCATAATAAATCAGTAATGAATAATAAAATAAAAACCAAAACATGGTCTACCGATTTTATAAGATTTAATTGGGAAAAAGTGTTTTAATATAAATATTGTTTTAATATATAAATGACAGATAATAAAAAAAAGAAGGAACAAGATTATGGACTAATATCTACTCATAAGTATAATAATTATAATGATTATGTTAAATTTCAATTAAAAAAAACAGGAGACAAAGAAAAGCAAGCACAGTGGCTTGGTCCAGAATGGAAGTTAAAAATAAAAATATTTAAAACTTTATTTACAGTAAATATAGATTTAATAAAAGATAAGAAAAATGCATTATGTTTAGGTTCTAGAACAGGACAAGAGGTAGTCGCTTTAAAAGAGTTAGGAGTTGAAAACGCACTAGGAATAGATTTACATGAATTTAAGCCTTACACCATCAAAGGGGATATACATAATTTAAATTTTAAAAACGATACCTTTGATTTAGAATTTACAAATATTATGGATCATAGTTTATATCCAGACAAGTTTGCAAAAGAAATATACAGAACTTTGAAAAAAGGAGGAATATTTATTTTACATATACAATATGAAGTTCGTGTTCAAGATAAATATACAGAAACTATCATTAGCTCATTAGAAAATATAGAACAACTTTTTAAAAACTTTACACTTATAAAAAAACGAAAAATAAAATCGGGTATTATTGCGATGAATTATGAATTTATTTTTAAAAAGTAAAATACAATAGTAAAAATACAATAATTTTTCTAAAAAAAAAATTTATAAGATTTATTTGATAAAAGTATTTTAATAAATAAATCTAATTTAAATATAGAAATTAATGTATCCAGAATCTAAGTATTATGAATTATCAAAATTTGCTAGAACATTTAATTATGGTCCAATTTTAAATGACGTGGAAAAGTATTTTGGTTATTTACATGATAAAGAAGAGATGGATGATATTGGATTAAAATTACAAATAAGTGTAAAATTAAGTAAACCAATGTATTTACATGGATATGTATTAACATCTGCACTATATAAGTATATAACCGATAATACACATACATATATAAATATATTTGAAACTGGAACTGCGCGTGGATTTAGTAGTGTAATAATGGCAAAAATATTAGATAAAAAGAATATATCTGGAAAAATAGTAACGATTGATAGAGATAATGAATTTGATAATTGTTTAAAAGCTACACAATTAAAAAGAAAAATAAAAATTAACGAGTCTGTTGAAGAATGGAATGATTTGGTTAATAAGTATATCTGTTTTAAAATTGGAGACAGTAATGTTATTATAGAACAATTAGAAAAAGAGCACCAAAGAATTCATTTTGCTTTTTTGGATGGTTCGCATTTATATGAGTATATAAAAAAAGAACTTGAATTTGTAGATCGACATCAGGTGTCAGGAGATGTTATCATTTGTGATGATTATACAAAGAAACAATTTCCTGAAATTTGTAAGGCAATAAATGATTTTTTATCTAAAAAAACGTATGAATCAAAGATATTTTATGGTAATGATGGAAAAAAAGAAAGAGGATACGTCTATATGAAAAAAATATAAAATTTTTATATATATTTTATCCAGTTGCTTTTGTCATATTTTGTATTCAATCCACATGATACAAAAACTCCCCATAAAGGATAATATACTTGAGAACCTTTATGAAAATATCCTGCTACCATAGAATATGTGCTTTTTGATAATACTAATATATTAGAATTCATCAATAACCATAAATCATAGTCTGGATCCTTATTTGAGTGTGTTATAATGTTATATTTTTTTATTATATTTTGAATACTATTATTAGGTTTGCCACTATAAATAATATGAATTTCTTTATTTGGATGGTCAGTGTTAAATTTTTTAATAAGTTTTTCTAATTTAATTTTATCTATGCACGCTTGGTCATCTCTACCCTTGGACATCATAGTTTTTCTATTATAGGCATTAAAAGTATTTGTTTCAATTAGTTCTTTTATATAATTTGCAGTTCCAGAACCATCATAGTCTTTGAACATTGCCCTATCATCGCACCTTAGGTGTATTGCAATAATATTATTACTATTTTTCCATGGTAATCTATAATTTCTTTCAATTGCTATATTTTCTATTATTTTCATAAAATCGTCTTTATAATTTTCTTTAAAATATGATATTAAATCTTGTTTTATTTTTATTACTGTATGTGCAGGAGTTCCTCTAATTCCCTTATTTAAATATATGGTTTCATATTTTGTTTTATTATTTTCATTTAATTTACATAATTTTAAAAACGGAATGGTAAACATACTGCGTGAAAATTTAATAGATGAATTATATAAAATTTCTGCATTTAAGCTTTTACCATATATAAAATCTGCAATTTTTATGAAAAAATTAGAACCTAATCGGTCTGGTCTATCTGTAAGAACAATACCAACAGACATTTATATATATATATATAATATTTTAAGCTATAGTATAACACTTTATACCTTTTTATTATAGAAAATATATCTATGAAAAAATATAAAAATATAAAACTATAATAATATAAATGAAAATATTATATATTGAATCTACTGGAAAATTATGCAATTATTACTCGGATATGATATTATATTTATCGAAAATAAGTGTATTAAAACACATACCCTTTAAAATAACTATAATAATAGAACAAATAAAAGAATTTAATCCAGACGTAATTATTCTAGGATTTAAAGTAATGGATAGCGGTGATAATGGACCATCTATAAAGTTGAATTTAGATACGAAAATTCCTATTTATGTGATATTAAATAAAGAATATGCTGGTTTACAAAATAAGTTAAACTGGATAAAAGACATAAATCCTGGCGTGAAGAAAGTTTTTTCAGTTCATCATGATGTATTAAAGTACCAAGAATATTGCAATATACCATTTACACGAATAATGTGGAGTGCAGAATCTTCTATATTTAAAAAATACGATAATGAATATAAACATGATTTCTTTTTTTCAGGAGTGATTCGAAAAGAGCAGACGGGTAATTTAAGAGAAAAAATTCACAGTAAATTAGATGCCTTAAGTAAATATAATCTACTTGTGAAAGTGACTTTTTATAGAAACAATAAATTATCTGGAAAAATATATACCTTTAAAAATAATGAATATGCCAAAACAATAAACCATTCGAAGATCGTTTTAACTACTACTGGACCAGCTGACTTAGTTGGGACACGTTATTTTGAAATCATGGCGTCAAATAAAGCATTAATTCTATGTAACAGAATGCCGGAAGAAGTATATGGTGATGTGGTCATTGATAAAATGAATTGTGTCATGTTTGATGATGAAAACGATTTTGTAGAAAAATGCAAATATTATCTTGAACATGAAGAGGAAAGAATGAAAATTGTAAATAAGGCTTATGAATACTTTCTAGAAAAACATACGTGGCAGCATAAGGTAAAACATTTAATAAGTAATTTATAGAATGTTTGCGTCAAAAAAATAATTTTTTTTATGTTCAATGTAATTATAACCAATGAATTCGAATTCGAGTAGCATTTATGATAAAATAGTTGAAATGAATGCATCTGGTGGTTGTGGGATACATATTTTTTTTGAACCAAACATTTTTTATATCCATACGTCAAAAACGGGCGGAACATCAATTCATAAAATGTTAAAAAACAATTTTAAAAACAAAGAACAAAAAAATAATAATAAAACATTTCGTTATGTTGCTGATAATTGGGATAATTTTTTTAGTTTTATCTTTGTTAGAAACATTTTTGATAAAATCGTTTCCGAATACAATCAAGAACTCAGAGGATTACACAATTTAGACTTTGATAGTTGGCTTTCGAAAGTTTTCAATAGAGAAAAAATTACTCATCCACTCGATAAAAGTTTTTTTGCAGATTTTTCAAACCAATATAATGAAATTAATCAAGTACCTTTTGTTTTATTGAAAGGCGAATTATACTTGAAATATATTGGAAAATTTGAATCATTTGATAAAGATGTGCAATATATCAAAAACTGCCTTAAAATACAGAATTCTATAGATTTCGAAAACAAAACAAAAAATGAAAAACATAAATTGAATAAAGAACAAAAAGATTTAATTTCAAAACATTTTGCGAATGAAATAGCTTTTTTTAATTTTACATTCATGCAAAAATAAAAAAATTGGACGTATATTTGTTTATTCGTTATATTTATAGATAAAAAAATTATTTTATTAATGACTCATTGTCTCGAGGCTAGGAATATGGGTGTGTTTCTTTCAAAATATAATGTAATAGATATGTACACAACCTCGTTTTCTACACCATTAATGTATAATAATAAGGTGAGAAGGAAATGTTTTTCTGTGTCTGGTATGCCTAATATAAAACCTCTTCCTGATGAATTAAGACCTTATTATATTGAAAATGTAGAAAAATTTCATAAAGTGGGTTCCACATCACTTGCATTTACATTTGCGAAAATTATATTAAAATGCACTGATATATACATATTTGGAGTAGATTTTTATGAAAGGGATTATTATCTTAAAAATAAGCATGATTATAGTAAAAAAAACAAGTAATTCAAAACTTATAAAACAAGACTGGTTAAATTTTTTCAACCGACATTCTGATATAAATTTACATTTATACACACTTGCAGATTTTGAACTTAATATACCTTTATTAACGAAAAACTAGCTTATTTTAATTATACATCCATATTATAAATGAAAAATGGATGTATATTTTTGATTTCTGCAAGAAAGAATTTATTAAAACCCTGCTTAACCTTTTTAAATGATAATTATAATTCAAATTTTAATTATCCCGTTTTAATTTTTTATCATGGGAAAAAATACGATGATGTAAACTTTAGAAAATTAATTGAGAGTATTAATCCAAATACAAAATATAGTTTTCATAAAATCGAAGCAAAAATACCGGATCATTTAACTGAAAAAGATATGTTTTGGAACTTACCAAATAATGGTTATGCGAAATGTTTTGGAGAAAAAAGAGAAGGATATTTGCATGCTAATTATTTTTGGAATAATTTTATGAATTTCAAAGAATTAAAAGATTTTGATTATATGATAAGAATAGATGACGATTCGTGGTTTAAAAAAATGATTGACTTTGATATGTTTGAAGAATTAGATAAACATAATAAGTTGTGTGGATGTGCATATACTTGGGATTATGTTCATTCTAGAGTATTAGAGACCAGACAACATTTTTTTGAATGGATAAAAATGTATGTTAAAAAGTATAATGTTGAAATAAAGAATAAAAAATTAAAAAAGTATATCAACGAAGGAGAAAAGGATGTTATTTCTAAGATTAAATACAACAAGAATTTTCATTCTATGAAATATTTATGTGGAAATTGTAATATTTATAATAGAAAAATGTTTGAAACCAACGAATGGAAACAATATTTAAATGAATTTAATAATTTAGGGGGTGGATATAGATATAGATGGGGTGATTGTGAAATAATAAGTATGTTTTATTATTTACACATTGGTGATGATTTTTTAGATTTAGATTTAAGAAATAAAAATCTATATCACAATCAAATTGGCAATAACTGGGATTGTGTTAGAGATTTAGATATAAAATAAATTATATATTATAATGCAACATGACAATAGAATATTTGATAAAAAAAAAGAAGACGAGTTAAATAAACATAGAAAAAATTTCTACAGTAATATGTTGTTACATACAAAAAGAATTAAACTAGATGAAAAAAATGGTAATACTATTAGAAAATCAAAAAAAATATGTAGAAAAAATATTTGATGATATAAGAAAAGAAATAAAAGAATAAAAATAAATAATATTTTTAATTATTTTTATACAAAATAATTAAAAATATATTGCGTTTAAAATCCAATCATAAGTCAATTTAATTCCCTTTTCCAATGGATAATTTGGTTCCCATCCCAATTTTTCTTTAATTAATTTGTTATCGGAGTTTCTACCTCTTACACCAACCCCATGAAATTCCGTATTTTTAATCGTTAGCTTTTTACCCGATAGTTTTATAATCATTTTCATGAAATCATTCATAGAAATCATTTCTTCGGAACCAATATTTACAGGACCTTTAAAGTCAGACTCCATAAGACGCAAAATTCCTTCAATACATTCATCTACAAGCAAGAATGACCTGGTTTGAAGACCATCACCAAATACTTCTACCTCTCCTCCGTCTTTAGCCGCGGCAACCTTTCTACAAAAGGCGGCAGGGGCTTTTTCCTTTCCTCCATCATAGGTTCCGTAAGGACCGTAAATGTTATGAAATCTAGCTATTCTTATGTCTAATGTTGGAAAATCTTTATGGAATACGAAAAAAAGTCGCTCGCTAAATAATTTTTCCCACCCATATTCACTATCCGGTTCCGCTGGATATGTGGTATCTTCAGAACATTTGGGGTTGTCAGGATCAAGTTGATTATATTCTGGATACACACACGCAGAAGAAGAGTAAAATATTTTTTTAACATTTTTTTGAGAACACGTTTTTAAAACATTTAAATTAATGAGGCAAGAATTATGCATAACATCTGAATCATGTTCTCCTGTATTTATGTATGTAGACCCTCCCATATCTGCCGCAAGCTGGTATACTTCGTCTATAGTTTCATCAATAACTGCATCTACTTTTATAGGATCTCTTAAATCCGCAATTATAAATTCATCCGCATTTGTTGGTCTAAATTCATTATGTTTAATATCTACTCCTTTAACCCAGTATCCTAACTCTTTTAGTTTATATATTAGATGACCGCCTATAAATCCGCCACCACCTAATACTACTATTTTTTTCATATGTAATTTATCAATAGAAGAATTTTTTAACGCATTGGACGCGATTTCATCCAATATATATATGTATTTATGAATTAAATAGTTAATAGACAACCTGTTTTTAATTTTCTTAATATATTCTTGTGCATTTATCCAATCCGGCGTTTTATTTAAATAATCATATTTGACTTTTTTTATTATTCTTTCTAATTCGACATCAGTAAGCTCGTTTAATTCATATGGATAATTTTTATAAAAAAAATCGTCATAAACACCTTTATTTATTATAGGAATTGAATTCATAGCTACACAATTACCTAATTTAATATGTGAAATTGGTCCATTCTTATTTCTTAAACATACGTGCGCGATAGAATCTTTAAAATAGTCTTCGCTCCAGCATCCTTTAAATATAACACCTAAGTGTTTAAAATATTTAAATAAGTGTGTCTTATTTGGATTACCAAAATAATATATTTTAGGTTCGATTATATTAACATCGTGTTGACAATATAAATCTATTTCTGGATCATAATGATGTTCTATTAGTTTGGTTTTATGTTTAATATCTGGTAATAGTTCTTCAAGTAAATTTTTTGTAAAATCATCCATAAATATTATTTTATCATAAAAATGAATCGTTTCTTTAATTTTAAATGCTAGTAATCTTGTATCAATATAATCATAGATTAATTTATTGTTATTATTTTTTAACATAGTTAATATTTCTACTCCTTTTTTATAATCCTTTACGGGATATTTAACAAAAAAAACAATACAATTATGAATGTATTCAAATATATTTTTATTTGTTTTACTATTTAATTGACCGCCATGCAAAGATGGTATACAAATAATATTATCTACATTATTTTTGATTAGTTCATTACATATTTGAATTACTCTTAATTTAACGGACCCTTTATAAAAAATGGAGCCTTTTTTTTCGCCGTTTTTGATAATCTTCGACGCATCAAAATAAAATACAATTTTATTTTCTATTTTTTTTTTAATTGGAAGTTCTATAAATGGAATCATCTATTATATATAAATTAAAGTAATTTTAACTAATATTTAGACATGTAAATATTATCATTGTTTAATATTTACAGTTCTGTTTCATGATCATTTGATATTTTATCCGCGATTCTTTCCTTAAGGTCTGGATTGTAGTCTAGGGTATTAAAGCATTCGCCGGTTTCTATATTTTTTATAATAAGGGGGATATTTGCATTTGCAATTGTCATGGGAATATTCCGCATGAATTCATCCTCAAAAAGTATGGCCGCTCCTTTTTTCGTTGTCCAATAACTAGAGGTTGGTTCAAATACTTCGTTCAAAGTTTCGTCATTATATTCATTTGTTTCTTCTGTAATTTTTACAAATTTTAAACAACGCGCGTTTATTGTATCGCCATCCTTACCAAGGTTTTCCAGTAGATTAACATTTTTAATAGTTATTGAAAAATGTTTACCTGTAGCCTCCTCCATAAATTTAAAAAGGTCATCCATATAGGTAGGAGGAACCGCGATGTTGCTGCAATCATAGTGATAAGCGGTTGATCCTTCGGAAGACATGGGCGGTTGAAATCATTTTCAAGGTATTATTCGGTTCAATTTTATGAAATATTTTAATATCCATCTACTGCATTTTGTATTTCGGTATCGCACTTAAACATTTCCATTTCATTTTTAAGATGTTGTATTTTCGGCGCTTCATAGTTTTTAATATATTCCTCTATTCCATCTTTTTTTTTAAGAAATTCTATGTTTTTAATTAACTTATCTAAATTACCAAAATGAACATAAGGGGTTAACTCTTTTGTTAATTGAATGTCTTCACTTGGTTCACTTAACACCTGACATCCTGAGTATAATCCCTTTATAATTCTGTGCGTTTCTAAAGCACTTCCCTTATAGGCAGGAATGTTAATTATATATTTGCACCTAGATATGATTTTTGTAAATCTTTGATAGTCCGTTAAACGATAATCTAAATCAACAAACCATTTTAATTTTGGATTTAATCTTTTCAACCTTAAAATAAGAGTTTCTCTTTCTTGGGTTCTTACCCCCGCAAAGAAAATATCATAATTCTGCGCAATATTCATATCTATACTTATTTCATAAGGCTTTAAAAAACACCAAGAAAATATATTTTTACATGTTATACCATGTTGCGTTTTTAATAGTTTTATATTTAAATAGGACCAATCAAAAACCAGACAGGATTTCAATAACTCTTTGTAGAACGGAAGATTAAAACACACGCTATTTAGTTGCTCACTTTGCATAATAATATAATTAATATTGTGTTTTTGTCTTAGTTTTATTAATAGTTCTCCGGCATTATGGGCACCAAATAGAATTAGTATATCGTTGAAATCGGGCATATATGTTTTTATGGTGAAGAACGGATATCCTGTTTTATTGGATAGTGCCATCCCCGGTTCTACAAAAATATTATGAAGCGCCAATATTTTCATTATTATTAAATAACAAATTATATTAAAATGATTAATACAATATATTATAATGGGCAAAACCAGTAAAACAAAGGAACGATTACAGAAAAAAATGGCCGCAAGAAAAATGGAAAATCTTCCTTTTGTAAGTGTATGTACTCCGACTTTTAATCGCCGTCCATTTATTCCAGCGATGCTTGAAATATTTCGCCAACAGGATTATCCAAAAGATAAAATGGAATGGATTATTATCGACGACGGAACAGATTCGATTCGTGATTTAATTGAAGCGGCAAATATACCACAGATTAAGTATTTTTATTCTTCTCAAAAAATGGTTCTCGGTAAAAAACGAAATCTTCTTCACGAAAAGTCGTGTGGAGAGATTATCATTTATATGGACGACGACGATTATTATCCAAAAGACCGGGTATCTCATGCGGTAGAAACGTTAATCAAGAATCCAAATGCTTTGTGTTCGGGTTCAAGTGCTCTTTACATTTATTTTAATCACAATAAAAAAATGTATAAATTTGGTCCGTATGGCCCAAATCATGCAACGGCGGGGACTTTTGCATTTCGTCGAAAATTATTAGAGGATACTCGTTATGAAGACCATGCGGCACTAGCAGAGGAAAAGGCATTTTTAAAGAATTACACGGTTCCTTTTGTTCAACTAGACCCACTTAAAACAATTTTATGTTTTTCCCATTCGCATAATACTTTTGATAAAAGAAGATTATTGGAAAATCCAAATCCAAAGTTTATTCATGAAACCGGAATGACACCAAATAAAATGGTTAAAGATAAAGATTTACTTTTATTTTTTACAGAGACAATCGAAGCTAAATTACAAGACTATGAACCCGGTGAACCTAAGAATAAACCAGATGTTTTAGAACAGATAAAGGAAAAAGACGCGCATCGAAATGCAAAAAATATGCATTCCTATATTGAAGATATGCAAAAACAAAACCAAAAATTAAAAATGTTAGTAGATGAAAAAGACAAACAAATACAGTTTATTGCAAATAATCATAATGAATTAATGGTTAAGTATAAATCTCTCGAAGAGGCTCTAAAAAAAATCCAAGATGAACTTGCAAGAGATGCCGAAAGAAATCAACATGAATAATCATATAATTTATCATTTGAAAACACTTAAATATAACATAAACTATAATATAATAATGCACTATTTCAATGAAATTACAGACCTATTAAATTTAAATAAATATAAACAATTTAGTACTAAAAATAACAATAGGTTTATTTTTAAAAGGTGTCTCTATGATTTAACGGAGATTTGTATAGAAGAAAAAAATGAAAAGTATATATTGTCTGTTCCCTTTTTAACCGATATACATTATAAAACAACTTTTACAGAACCGGACAAATTATTTACATATTTAGAACAACATCTTCAATATCTAGAGGAAAATCAAGATGTTAACGCGGAATCACAAATACAGAATCACTAAAAATAAATAATTACACGTATTAATTTATATTATAAAAAAATAGTATACATTAATACCTTTATGTTTTCTTTAGAAAATAGAATCAAAACTACAAATTTAATATTAGACACATCGCAATCTATTTTAAAAAACTTAAATGAAAATCAGCCCGTAAGTGGATTACTTGTATTTATTTTTCATTGGTTGTTTCTTGGAATACCTTTGGTTATTATACTTATGGGAAAGATTGATTTTTATTTTGGAATATCTATTCTAATTTGGACAATGGTTTACATTTTACATTTCTATTTTAACGGATGTATTCTTACAAAATTAGAAAGAAAACTTTTCAATGATAAAAATTGGTATGGACCATGGACCTTTCTAATAATAATCCTAGATTATTACAATGGAGTTAAAATAACAAAAGAATTAATCAATAACGTATTTTTTTGTTGGGGGATATTATTAAGTATTTTTACTTTTATAAGATTGTTTTATTTTATCATTGAAAAAAAAAATTGAATTTCCTTTTCATTTTTGAGATTTGTTTAAAAGATGTTTTCCGCGATCCGCGAATATGCATTCCATACATCTATGGTGTCACCACAACTTTTTAAACTAGTTGCGCTGTATACTTTCTATAGTTGTGTTCATTCTTTGGCTGCCACTTTGTATTCCAAATATTGTGCAAACTTTTCCTGGAGTCGGATTATGATTAATCCTTTGTTTACAATAACCCCACAATGCAAGGGTTTGCAGTGGCTAATGAACTCCACCCACGATGGAATTACCTCGTGGTTTTTGACAATTACTACATGGACAGTTACAAATATGAATTGGATAACCGGCGGTAAACGCGCGAGGTGTGACAATTAAGTGTAAAAATTAAGTTTATAATTGATTTCGCCATTCGCTATAAATGTAGTTAGTTGTTGTTTATAGGCTTCATTTTTTTCAAGTTCTTCATAAAATTTTTTTACTTTTCTATTAACCTTAATTTTAGTAGGATCAAAAGATTTTAGATACAAACCATCTAATGATTTTACACGCGACAACGCAACATAAGTTTGTCCGGCTTCAAAAATATTGGTTCCTACATCAATTTCTGCAAGGTCTAATGTAGCGCCCTGCGATTTATGAATAGTGATAGCCCATGCAAGAGTCAATGGGATTTGCTTTACGCCGATTCCTGGAATATTTTCACTTTTCCAAATATGTTTTCCAATTGTTTTTATACAACCATTTGTAAATTTTACAATAGGATTGTTATTTACATCAAAATCCTTTACAATCCCTAAACTCCCATTACAAATAGGATTGTCGCCGCACAAATCTATGTTGACCGTGCACATAACCTGAGCCCCCTTTCGAAGTTCCAGTTTTTTGTCACAATTTACATTATCCATCAATAATTTCATTTCGCCGTCTAAAATCGTTTTGGGAGTTTGCATATATTTTGCTTTGTCTGAAGATGATAAAGCAAAATCATCCTCGTCGCATCTTTCTAAACCGTATTCCTGAGACTCTTCTTCAATTGCCTTTAAAGAACTGTTATTAATTTGCTCTACCATTCGTTTAACGGGCAATAATACAGTAGGCGTAATTTCCGCATTTTCATCTGGTTTTACATGGACTCGTTCTTGTAAAGCCGCGCATGTATTCTTTGATATCGTTGCTTTTCTTATTTGATTCAATATCTTGGCATATTTATTATCTTTCTGTCTAAAAATTTTTGTAAGCTCGATTTGACAACTTGGTTCAAATATGTCTTTCCAGCTAGGAGATTCAAAACAAAAACAATTCATCGTTCCATCTTCTGTCCTTGATTTCACCGGAGGAAGTTGAAAGAAATCCCCTGAAAATACTATTTGTATTCCACCAAAAGGAAGCACACTTTTTCGAACCTTTTTTGCAATTAAATCTAGCAATTCAAGAATCTTCTGCGACATCATACTTACCTCATCAATAATCAAAACGTCGACCTTTCTCCAATTTCTACGCTTTTTACCATTTAATTCAATGCGAGTCGCTATGAGTGAGTTTTCTTCTTTTGCTAGACCAATCCCTGCCCAGGAATGTATCGTTTTTGCACCACAATTTAACAGCAAAGCCGCACAACCAGTAAGGGCACATACGTCCACCTTTTTATCTTTATTTTTTGCTTCTTTAATCATGTGGCGGATTAAAAATGATTTTCCCGTTCCGCCTGGTCCGGTTATAAATAAGTTTTTACCTTCTTTGAATTTATGAATAATAAATTTTTGTTCACTTGATAATTCGGTTTTATGTGCGTCCATGTTAAATTAATATTATTATTATGCTTTTAACTCAATTTTACAATATTAATACCATTTAAAAATCGCGACGAATAAAATTGAACCCTTTGTGTCGTGTGAAACAATTATCATTAATAACACAATGGCATCTGCAGAATGTGACATCTGTTGCGAAACGTTTAATTTATCTAATCGATTACATATACCATGTACTAATCCAGAGTGCACACTTCTTTCCTGTAAAACATGCGTTAGAACATATTTACTTGGAAATACCGCAGAGCCCCATTGCATGAAATGCAAGACTGCATGGGGACATGAATATCTTGTTGATAAATTAAATCGTTCTTTTTGTAATACGGACTATAAAAAACACAGAAAAGCGGTATTATTGGATAAAGAACTTGGTAAAATGCCTGAAACGATGAATGCGGCGAATCGCCAAAAGGAGATAAACAAACTTAGAGAAGAATATGCGAAAAATCAAAAAGAAGTTGCCGAAGTAGCAGATTTGCTTAGGTTTTATAAAAAGAAGTCCGTAAATTTACATTCTCAAATTCATATGCTTGAATCAGGAATGACAACAATAAAAAAGAAGAAATTTATCATGCCGTGCTCCGTTCCCAATTGTCGGGGATTTTTATCGTCGGCCTATAAATGTGAAATTTGTGAAATATATACATGCCCCGATTGCTTGGTCCCTATTGGAGATAGTAGAAACAATGATTTACACGAATGTGATAAAGAACAACTTGAAAATGCAAAGTTTATAAAAGAAACATGCAAAGCATGCCCGGGCATGTGTGGTGAATTTATTTACAAAATTGATGGTTGCGATCAAATGTGGTGCACTACTTGTCATACCACATTCAGCTGGAAAACAGGAGAAATAGAGAATGGCGTTATTCATAATCCACACTATTACCAGGCTATGCAAAATGGAATAGCTGCGGCAGTTCCGCGTGCTCCAGGAGATATTGTTTGTGGAGGACTTCCAGATATGTATGCTATGATTGTAACCCCGTTTAAAAGATATATGCGCAAATTTATGAGTTCTAATACATCATACATAGAAGATTCCAGTTTTAAAGACGTTTTTGACGTTTGGGTAGCAGTTGGTCAATTACGAGGAATACCTGCACATGGAGATGACTATATTATGAAAATGGAGGATTTCACCAATAATCCAGATATATATAAGTTAGGAGACGCGGCTACAACAGCACATCATTTAACTAAAAAAGATATGACTATTATGGCAAAATACGTATATTATTATATACAAATTGAATTACTCTACAAAGAACTTAACAATCTTCATAGATTATGTGCACATATGAATGAATTTACTCTTCCACATGTGCGTAGAAAAATTGCGGAGCTTGAAAACCACGAAGAAATAAGGGTTAATTATCTGTTAAATATTATTACAAAAGAAAAATTGGGCGATGAAGCATATAGACTGGATCTAATTAGACAAAAATTGCAAGAAGAACTTTATGTATTTGAACTTTTAAGCGCATGCTCCGTGGATTTCTTTCGGTCTGTTACTATATCTCTTGAAACCATTCAAGGATGGTATGATGGTGACGTAGAAGCTATAGATCATGAAGGAAATACCATATTTGATAAAACCGTAAATGAAATTGATGGTATCATAAAACGTCTAACAGAATTCAAGGAACTTTGCAGTTATTGCACAAAAGAATTTGTTAAAATTGGTTGTGTTTTTAATAAAGTTTCAAATTGTATAGAAACATTTTCCGTAAAAACACTAACGGATACAAGAGATACAAGGCTTCTTGTATTGAGAAATCTACATATTTCTACAGATGAGGTAAAAATAAAAATACCGGGATTAACTTGTGTAATAAACTGTTACAAATGGCTCTTATATAATAAAATAATAAGTCCAGAATATATACTAAAAGAAAATAATCCAGATGCACATATCTTTATTGACCATTTTTGCTACAACACCTCTATTTTGACAACCAAAAAATTTAAAAATCCAAGAGAATTAACTTCGGGAAATTTTCGAAAACAATATACTATTATAGACATTTAAATATTAAAACGACTACAAAACATTGAAAACAAATAATCATAAATCGTTGATTCTTCTACACGATAATCCTTTATTTTTTTATACGGAACCTTGATAATCCCTTGACCCCTCTTAATATGGTCGGCACCATAAAAACAAATCGCATCCAAATATTCAAATACTTTCTCCTCTTTTTCCTGAAGTGCGTCACGGTCGATGCGGTATTTACTTTGGTATATAAAGCGATTATAGTTTCCCTGCTCATAAATTTTAGGGGATTTATCCAAAAACTTATTGTGTATTAATCCGATTCCCATGATTTTGCCACCAGACCCCTTGTTTTCTTTTGGAGTTAGATTCAGCATTTCTAATACTATCACATAGCTGTTATATTTTATACCAGGAGATATTTGCTTTGGTGCACCATAAATGCACCCCTTCAAATTCTTTTCTCGCCGATAAACACAGTTCTCTTGCCAAGTTTTACAATTAAATCGTGTTGCACATAATTCTACAGACATTTGATAAAGAAAAGCTGGAGAGATTTTTGAGAATCAATTTTATTGTAAAATAAAAATGTCCTATCTTTAAATACTTAGGTTCAAGAACTTAGGTAGAACTTAGGTGAAATTAGTTTTGAATTCAAAAGTTTCAGAGATTTTCTAAATCGATATTTTTTTTTGAGACGATAAAAGGTTTGAGTCATAAAGCGAAGCATTTATACGGTTTTTTATGAAGGGATTTCACAGAAAATCTCTCCAGCTCATCTAATCCAAAGTATTTTGCCAATGTTTCATCGTTGATTTCTAAAGGTAGATTAGGTAAGTTGGAGAGATTTGGAATAAATTCAAATGCATATTTCTCCAAGTATTTCATTCTGTATCTTGTGGATTCAAAGATATACATTGCCAATTTAGTATTTAAAAAATCAAAGATTTTTTGAACTTCATCTTCTTTTTTATTTTTAGTTTGGATCACGAATTTATCGCGGCTGCATATACCAAATTCTCCGGTTTTATCGTAGTAAGGAAACCCATACATTCCATGTGCCATCACTATTTTAGGTTCATTATGAAAGACACAAGGTTCATTGGAATATTTGATAACAAGCTCAGGTTTAACTTGATTTAAAACACAGGTTTGAATAGCAGGATAGGAATGTTCGTTTGTTTTCTCGAGAGATACACGTATATTTTTACGGGGATCATTCGTTTTTATAACCTTTAAACAACCATATTGCTTAACATATTCCATAAGTTTTTTAATTATACTTGCACCATAAACGGGAATTGGTTTTTCTGGATGTAGTGGAAAATGAATATAGTCTTTATAATCCGCGTCATATAATAACACGGCATGATCGGGTTTTGTTTTTTGAAGAAGGAAATAACAACACGGAGTTTGAGCTTCTCCACTAAAGATTTGATTTGTTTTGTTTCCAGAAATCGCATGTAATTTATGAATTTTATGGGAAGTAATCAGGTAATACATTTTCGCCTTGTCGGGTTTCATCCAAATACTTGGTGTAATCGCCAGTAAATACCCCGATGGATTTAAAATACTTATACTTTTTCGTATAAAGTCAACCCAGATGGTTTTTCCGTCGTTTCTTTTGTTTTTAACTTGATTCGTTGGCACTTTTTTTATGGAGTTGCAATTGAACGGAGGATTTCCAATGACTACATCCATATTTGGTATTTCATTCGTTATGTTAATGTAATTTTTGATGTAGATATTTGCATTAGCTCCAAAAAAGGAAATTAAATCTAATTCGTATACTTCATTGATTTCAACCATGTAGATCATATTTTGTATGATGTGCCCTCTTCTTTGATTTGGTTCTGGAATGACATCCTCGAGAGATTTCATAAGAGAATAAAATAAAAAAATAGAAAATACACCAGAACCACAGCCAATATCAAGCCATTTTAGATTTTTATTTTTTAAAATCTCTCGAGGTAGTAATTCAAACATTTTCTCTACAAAATAAACAGGTGTATTTACTTCTCCATACTTCTCTTTAAAAGTAGAATTCATTCTTAAATTTATTTATTATTTTAAATAAATTTAAACGAATTAAATAATAGCGCAAAGCATCGCTTTTTCTTACCTTTTTCTTTTTCTTCTTCTTCCTTTTCTTCTTCTTTTTTTAGTTCCTTTTGCTGTTTTACCAGGCTTGTTTGCAGCACTCGTGTTTGCAGCACTCATGTTTGCAGCACTCG
>CEOK01077731.1_pt1 | contig 18790 bp, 15 predicted proteins | sample 427001 | NCBI WGS metagenome assembly CEOK01 (sample SAMEA2591108, study PRJEB7988) | marine metagenome | isolation source: saline water (ENVO:00002010), including | reverse complement strand
TCCGACCCTGCTTCCTCTTCTGAATCCGACCCTGCTTTCTCTTTTAATCCTGAATCTGATTCCAACACTGCTTCCCCTTTTTTATTATCATCCTTATTTGAATTATTTTCAATAACATCATTATTAATATTGGCTATAATATCATTCAGTTTGTCTCCATTCGTATATCCTGTAGTATCACTAAATTCTATTTCTATATTTTGATTGTCTATTATACCCTTAATTTCTTGTATTGCCAATTCAATCATCTTAATCGCAGATACATTGTTTTCATCAGTATCTTTATTATTATCATTGTTCTTATTCACGTTTTTATTATCCTCTGGGTCCTCAAAAAATGTAATATCATGATTAGTCTTGAGTTTATATTTTGTTTTGTTAATTTTGTCACGTATGGAGTTTGCCATCTTTTCATATTCAATAGTACGTTTTTCATGATCTTTTTTCATTAAATCTTTATCTTTTTTATTGATTCTTGGTTGGTTTACCGCAGTAACATATCCTGGATAAAAGACTTTATTGTACATATCAATAAAATAACGATGGTTCTTTTCAATATATTTATCAATATCTTGTTGTGTCTGACCACGATAGTTTCCTTCTGAGTTAAGTAAAGGTGTAGCATATATATTAGTGTCAGTTTTGTCTTCTTTACTTACATTTGCCCATTGTTTAAGTATATATAATCTAATTAAATCAAGTTTAAACAAATCTCGTATATCTATATTTTCTGCCATTGTATAATCCCTTCCGCCAACTTGAGAACCGCCAGATTTGGAGTTGAAATTTGCGATTAAATGAAAAACGACAATTTTAAATATTTGAAAGCTGGATTTGAGATCATCCTTTTCTACCCCCTTTATTTTTGTATGAAACGCGTATCCATCTTCTATCTTGCTTAATGCACTTTTTATATCTTCTATTTTATTTTTTTGTCCTCCATCTATTTCGTCAATATACTTGTTTTCAATTACGTTAATTAACTCTTTAGCTAAACTAATAAATTCATCTGTTTTATTACCCTTTGTGGGTTTTCCATCTGTTTCTGAACCTAATATTTCTTCTGCCGAATTGAAATGGACTAAACGTTTCAAATCATTAATATCTACATAAGGAACTGGAGGAGGATTATTTGCTTCTTTGGATATATTTATTACACAAAACACACCTACAAGAATATCGTTATACATTTGTTGAATTGAGTAGCTGTTATCTTGTCCAAATAGATACTCATATATTTGTTGAAATATAACACTGTCTATTTTTCCATCCTCAATTGGTTTTGATATTTCATTATCAAATGCAAAACAATTTTCATGAGTAGGGCAATATTTATCAAAACAAATATCAATATAATTGGGAACTACACCTAATGCGTCTTTGTTTTTCTCATATAATAAATCTCTTATTACACCTCTAATTTTTTTTAAGGAATCGTTAATGAAATAACCTTCAGTGCGTCTATGTGCACATACTATATTTCCTATTTTTAAATTACGATTTCTACTATTAATCATATTATCAATAAAGACCTTCAAATTACGGGCTCTTGAATTATTTTCTTTTTCTTCAGCTTTATTAGGAGCAGCATCACCTTCTTTTTGTTGAGCTTCAGCTTTATTATCATCGCCTTCACCTTCTTTTTCTTCATCTTTATCAGCAGCAGCATCAGATTTATCGAAAACATGAGAATCCATGAAACCTATAATACCGTTATTTTCACTTTCAATATTGATACCTAACTCTTCTGTTAATTTTTTTTCACTGTCAGGATTTTCGTATGAAATCGTGTCATTACCAATACTACCAATTGTTTTTAAATAACTATCATATTCTTTCTTCACTCCTAATTCTTTTAGTAAAATCTGTGCACTTTCATTTATTTTGTTATATGTATCAAATACTTCATGTTCTGGGGTTTCACCTGCATCGCCGGGAGAATCACCTATTGTTTTACTTAAAAAATATTTTATTGCAGATATTGTTTTATTATTATCATCAACTTCTGGAAATTTGTTATTGTCAATTCTTATCTGATTTATAGTTATGTTTTCGTCTCTTTTGTTTTGGTCTGCTAATTTATCAAATGTATAATGTATATTTGTCTTTGCATCGAGAGGGACAATTTTTAGTTTTTCCAGTGCAAACATATATACTTGTTTTTTTAATTTTTTTTTTTCTAATTTATTATACCCTTGCATATTATTTATAACTTCATTAAACTTTGTAAAATATGGTTTAAAAGTGCTAAATGTGTTTTTTTTTTGATAGGATTGATCAATCTTATCTATAAGATTCGGGTTATCATCTATTAAAACATTTTCAAATGCTTTGTAGTCGCTTTGTTTTTTTTTTATTATCTCGGCATCGGTACTATAAGTTTTATATTTTTCAAATGCATTTAAAAATGCCTTAATTTCATCAGTAGTATAATCTAATTGAATATCTTCAGTAGAATTACTATATGGTTTACTATTCGCGAATTTATAATTGTAAAAAGAATGAAGCAATTTTTTATACTCTTTAGATTCCAATGTAAAATATTCTTTATTATTTTCTTTAATGAACAGATTGGCAAATATAGAAAACGTGTTTTCATTAAATTTATTCAATATGTCATATCCATCAGCTATCCATGCTTGTTTAGACTCCTTAAAACTGTTTCCTAAATTATCTGGTTTAATTAATGGCAACTGATCGTCCTGTTCTTTAGTTCCACCATTTTGACCTTCGACAACCTTATAAGGTCCAATAGGATCAAGTAAATCGTCTTTATGTTCTGCTTTATAAAATCTTTGGGAATTCCCATCTTTATCAAGTTTATCTGATAGTATATCCATAAATTCTTCTTTTACTTTTGGATTATTACAATCAAACTCATTTTCAACACCGGCGAAATCACCAACTATCAAATTAGCAATTTTGCCTTGTTCATTTGAAAATTTTACAAGAATAAGAGAATGACTACGAGAACTATTAGGATTATTGGTAGTTGCTTTTACATGACGGTCAGTATCAATTAAATAAATCAGTACTTCGCCCAATGTCGTTCCTTCTGGAAAAGTATTTTCATCTTGAACCGTTTCTCCCTTTAATTTTTCAATTCTAAATTGATGATGAATTTTATGGTCAAATTTTTCGCTCAATTTGTATTTTTTCTCGTCACTATTAAATGTAAACATAGCTGTTTCATTGACACCAACAGGTTTTTCTGTAAATGTTTTACCTTTTCCTGAATCTTTCTTCTCACAATTATTATCTTGCTCGCACATATCTGAATCATAAAATTCTCTGTATTGGACTTCCATGTTTGGATATGTACTCCCAATCTGGTTACATAGTTCAATAAGAACACCGTCGGTCTTTTTTGTATTATAATAAATAAGTGTACTTGTCTTACCGGCACCACTTGCGCCGTATCCCATTAAAAACACGGGTTTTGGATTCTCCGACGTAAGATTATCTTTGATAATATTCATTCTTTTTGCAATTTCATTATTTGTGAGTTCAGGAGTAAATACTTGTGTAAATTCACCAAATAAATATTTTTTGTCATATTTTTTAACTTTAAAACCGTTTCCACTTTTTTCAAATTTATTACCATGTTTAGAAACATCAATATCAGAAATAAATCTGCCACCATCAACTTTTTTGTAATATGGTAAATTATCATCATTATATTGTAATAATAAATGTTTCGGCTTTTCTCTTTCTACTTGAATATCCATTCGTTGATTATAGGTTTTGTCATCATCTTGAGTATTTCTTATTTTTACAAACGTTAGGATATTTGTTTTCATTATATTACGAACCATAGTATTAATTGCTTGTGGAAATTGGTTTTTTTGGTTATCACCACCACCATCAATATCAGTTAATATACCACTATCAACAAAATTTTGTAATTTTGTATAATGATTGTTAATAACAGTATATAAAAAGTTCATAGTTTCAAATTGCGAATCATTGTTTACCCTGAACATAGTACTTTTGTTTTTAAACCTATACAAATATTCTGTAAACCTTTTTAAAATAACTTGGTAATTATCATTATCCCCTTTATAACTACCACTTTTAAAAAAAATATCCTTATCTGCGTCGGTTAGTTCTTTATCTTTGGTAACTGTGTAAATTAAATCTTCATACACAGATTGCAAGCGTGGATTTTTTCCACGCACGGTTTCTTTATTATACTTTGTAAATCCTGTAAAATCTACATTTTTCCAAACGTCTTCTATCATACCTTTGTTCTTACTATAATATGTATTCAAATTTTGTACTATCCCTTTTTTAGCTGCATCTGTCTGTTCTAATTTATTTAATACTTCGTTATAATTATGTTCATTAAATGAAATAAATTTTTTGAAATTAGAAATATTCAATATTTTTTCTGTTAATGAGATAAATTCACTAATTACTTGTTTAAATAAACTGTTTACGTCTTGATTATTACCATTATTGTTGTTATTTTCAGCAGATTCATCACCATTCTCATGACCAGATACATTTTTTGATATTTTATTGTTTTGTTTTAATTCAATTAAACCGTTCTTTAAACTAATCAAATTTTTTTGAAAGTCTCCAGGTAATTTATTTAAAATCTCGTCACTTATAAGATTACGAATATCAACCACTTCCAAATTTGATGTATATGTTAGTTCTCCTTTATCTATAATGATATTGCCACCTGTTAAAAGACCATTGTTACTGTTATTTGCACTATAAATTAATATAAATCCATTGTTGGTTATTACGTTTTTTTCATTACTAACATCTTCTGTAATCTTTTGGTCTGATAATGAAAATGCGTTTGTAATTTTAAGGTTTTGTAAAGTATTGACTGTACCTTTTTCATACTTAATAATAGTATTCTCTTCACCATCTATATTTAAAGGTGTATTGGCAATTAATAAAATAGGTTCTTTCAAGTCTTTCACGGAAAAATTAGTTGTTAACTGAAATACAAAAACTAAATGTTCTCCAGAAGTTTCTGCCATAAATATACTATAATATATGATTATTTTTAAATTCCAATAAATTAGAATATAAAATTTAATAGATATACAATTTAATGGAAATAAATCCGAAAGATTATTGTATTTTTGTAGCTTCGCATATTTCAAATAAAGAAAGGATACCCTATTTAACAGAATGCATTGGTTCTCTAATAAATCAAAGAATGAGAGTATATGTATACATATCAATATCCGTAAGTTCACAAGACGTGTTTGATAATGTATTAATTGCTATAAAAGCGTTCGTTGCAAGTTGTGACTTCCTAAATATATGTCTTCAAAATGAAAAAACCTCGCAAATGAAACATTACAATTATTTACTTGACACATTTGGAAAAAACCATAAATGGATATTGTTTTGTGATGATGATGATAATTATCGGTTGGAAAGAACATTTCATTTTGCGCAATATATAACAAAAGCAAAAGATGATTTACAGGGTTCTGATTTTATTTTAGGTGGACTCTATGAGAGTGTAGATGAAAATCATAAAAAACGAAGACAAGAGTATTGGACATATATGGTATCCTTTGACATTTTAAATGATTTTTATAAAGTAGTGAAAGAGGAACCAGCTATTATAAACCATAAATGCTGCGATGTATTATTTGCAGAATATTTACGTAGAAAAAATAATAATGTTGTTTTTCTGCAAATAAAAGACAAGTATTACAATTACAGAATAGAAGATAATTCAAATTCGGTAACTGGATTCATAAAGTCCAAACAAGATTTATATACATTACATTCAAAACCACCAAATAAAGAATCGGACGAATGGGATGGGTATGTGGAAGAGTGGGAAAGATTTCTAAATGAAAATATAGAAATATTTTTGCATGATACATTTTTAAAAACGATTGTCGGATACGATATAGAGAAAATATATAAAACGGAATTCTTAGACAATTATGTATTGATAGACAGTATAAAGAAAGAGCCATTGGACCGGATATACGGTAAGTACAACTATATTCGCAGTGTATGTGAGAAGCTATATGACGTTCAAATTGTATAAAATTGAACTGTTTTCTATAAAGGAAGATTTGTAAAATGACAATGTATACTGATTTATCGTACTCCGTACCGCCGCCACCGCTGCGAACAAAGTTCTTGGTTTTTGATGTAGAAACAACAGGTTTATTACCAAAACAAAGAAAAACAACACCAGTGCCAATTAATGAGTACCCGCATATTATACAGTTAAGTTTTGCGGTGTATGATTTAATGCAAAGAAAAATAATAACAAGTTTTGATAGTTATGTGAAGATTGACGAGAATGTAGAAATACCAGAAATAGTAACCAATATAACAGGGATTAACAAGGAAAAATGCAATAGTGAAGGAAATGACATTTGTATGATATTAGAGAAGTTTTACGAAGCCTATATGTTTTGTGAAGGCTTGGTAGCCCATAACATGGATTTTGATGAAAAGATGATCCAAATAGAACTGGAAAGGAATCGTGAGAAATTAATGGAAAAAGCACCGTATTGTTTTATGACATTCAATAGTATGTACGAAAAGGTGCACGGAATAGATAGATTCTGTACAATGAAAAAAGGGACCGATATTTGTAACATTTATATGGAATCGTTATATGGGAAAAAAGAAAAAAAGAAATGGCCGAAACTAAGTCAATTATATTATAAATTGTTTCCAAATGAACCCATTACTGGATTACATAATTCAATGGTAGATGTAAAAGCGTGTCTCCGATGTTATCTAAAAATGAGACACAATATAGATGATAAGAGTGTGGTTGATAATTGATAATATAAGGGTATATTATCAAGTGTATATAGTGTAGAATTGTTTTTTTATGCAGAACACATTTCACATATTTCGTCTTCAACGTTTTCTAAATCATTTTTTTGAACCTTTTCGGGTTCAATTGTGAACTGTTGTGCTTGGTGTCTGGCACGTCTTCTCAAATAATAAATACCCGTTTTCAAACCTTTTGACCAGGAATAAAAATGCATAGAGGTTAATGTAGAATAATTCGGTTCCTCAATCCAAAGATTTAAACTCTGGCTTTGACAAATATAGGCGCCGCGATCTGCAGCCATATCAATAAGTGTTTTCATAGGGATTTCCCAAACTGTTTTATATTTCTCCCTGATTTCAAGAGGAATAATATCCATGCTTTGAATAGATCCATTGTTTGCAATAATATGGTTTTTTATTTTCTCATTCCATAAATTTAAATCCATCAAATCTTTCATTAAATATTTATTTGCCAAAATAAACTCCCCTGCAATTGTACGTCTATTGTAAATATTACTTGTGATGGGTTCAATACATTCATTGTAACCTAAAATTTGTGATGTGGATGCAGTTGGCATAGGCGCCAACAATAACGAATTACGAATACCATAGGTTTTAACAGATTCTTTCAATAGATCCCAATCATACATATTACTTGGCGTAGTATTCCACATATCAAACTGAAAAATACCTTTTGATGCCGGGGATCCTTCAAATGTACTATAACTGCCAATTGTTAGCTTTCTATCTGACATACTATCTCGTAAATTATTCTCAAACTCGTTAAACATATCATATACAGAACCATCCACATTTATTACATCATATCTTTTACTTTTAACAACACCGAGACGTTCAATTGCGATTTCATTAGATCTCTCTAAAGCAGCATGATAAATGGTTTCAAAAATGAGTTTATTGACTTCAATAGATTTATCACTTCCAAACGAAATATTCATTTTAATAAAAACATCCGCCAAACCTTGAATACCAATACCAATAGGACGATGTCTCATATTACTCCTTTTTGTTTTTTCTGTAGGATAATAATTAATATCAATAATAGTGTTTAAATTATTTGTTACGACTTTTGCAACACTGTGTAGTTTTTCATAATTATAAATAATTTCGCCGTCTTTCTCTTCTACAAATGCCGGAACTGCAATACTGGCCAAATTACACACTGCAGACTCTTTATCATCAGAATATTCAATAATCTCCGAACATAAATTACTGGATTTAATAGTGCCCACATTCTTTTGGTTGGATTTGTTATTTGCAGCGTCTTTATAAACAAGATATGGAGTTCCTGTTTCCATTTGTGCATCTAATACTTGAAACCATAGATCGCGCGCTTTCATTGTTTTTCGCCCTTTACCTTCTTTTTCGTATTTTTCGTATAATTCCACAAATGCATCGTCGTATACGTCTGACAACCCCGGACATTCGTCTGGACACATAAGAGTCCAATCTCCGTCGTTTTTCATTCGTTTCATAAATAAATCAGGGACCCATAATGCATAAAATAAATCGCGCGCCTTTAATTCTTCATCGCCGTGATTCTTTCTCATTTGCAAGAAGATCTCAACATCTGCATGCCAGGGTTCCAAATAAATTGCAAAACTACCATTGCGTTTACCACCGCCTTGATCTACATATTTAGCAGTATTATTAAAGACTTTTAACATAGGAACTATACCATTAGAAGAGCCGTTGGTTCCACGAATATGACTACCAGAAGCACGTATATTATGAATATGCAGCCCAATTCCTCCAGCCCATTTAGAAATCAATGCACAATCTTTCAATGTATTATAAATTCCAGAAATACTATCATCTTCCATTCCTAACAAATAACACGAAGATAATTGAGGATGCGGAGTTCCTGCATTAAACAGCGTAGGCGTTGCATGAGTAAAATATTTGTTAGACATTAAATCATAGGTTTCTTTTATCTTTCTAATATTACTACCGTGAATAGCCATACTGACCCTCATCCACATATGTTGAGGTCTTTCCACAGTTTGTTTATTTATTTTCATTAAATAGGCTCTTTCAAGCGTTTTAAAACCAAAATATTCAATATAATAATCACGATCATAATCAATGATTTCTTCAATCTCATCACTATATTTGTATGCAGATGTCATTAATTCAGAAGAGATGAGCGGAGAATGTTTTCCATGTTTATCTGCGTATTGGTATAAATCATTCATAACCGAATAAAAAGAGTTTTTTGTGTTTTTTTGATGGTTCGAGACAACAATACGCCCTGCCAAAACATTATAATCGTAATGGGTAGAAGACAATGATGCACACTGTTCTGCTGACAATTCATCAATTTGTGTAGTAGAGATACCAGGATATAATTGATCAATCACTTTCATTACCAATGAAGTATAGTTAATTTTAATATTTGCTTCTGCACCGATTCTTTTTATACGTTTTAAGATTTTATCAAACGAGACGACTTCTTGCTGTCCATTTCTTTTTGTAACATACATTTCAACTTCATCATTATCAAAAGAACTCATGATATAAAATAAAGAAGAGATTATTTTATATTGTTTCATAATGAAGAATTAGTAACATAGGAAATTAAATAATATTTCCACTTTCATCAAGACGTATTAGACAAAACGTGTCTTTTTTTTTAATATTTGTATGGTATACGGTGGAGTCATTGTTTAAAGAAACTTGATATTGTTTTCTACTTTTACTGGCGCGATGTTCATATCCGTTTTTTCTTTCGTGCACAATGGTGTCCCAAAAGTCTTTAATGATTGGTACAACATCTTTAAACCAACGTTTATTTCTTTGTATGACAACACATGAAAATTCTTCTAAATACCAATATATTGTATTAAACCATGCCATGTTTTTTAAAGCCATGGATTGTTTTGTTTCATCAATCCATTTCTCTATTTCATTCTGATTATTTTCTATTTCTAAAGGTTTATAAATATAACTCGGAGCACATGGTTTATATTGAAAGAAATCGGCATCATTGTTTTGAAAAAGGGGTTTTTCAATAAAATGCAAAATAACACCTTTGTAATCATGTTTCGTGGAAAGATTATAAAATTCGTCTTCTTTCTCTATTTCTTTAAACCGCGTTTCAACAAAATCACATTCATTTAAATCACAGGTTTCCATTTGAATTTGTGTTTGTATCCAATATTCAGTTTTGGGAATACCCGTTATTTCACGATTGACAATGTTTTTAATTTCTAACATTTTACCAAATTTGTTGTTTGTTTCATCTATGTTGATTCCGTCTGGAGATGCTCCAATAAAATTATATTCCGGGTGTTGTATACAACCAAACTCTTCTACTTTTGTTTTATACATATCTTCATATATCAAAATCGTAACAGGCTCGTATTTAACCCCCCAGTGCATAGGTCCTGAAGAAGAATAGTTTTGAATTTCGCATCTGGATAAATCCAGTGGTTTGCATTTTTCATATATTAAACTGTTTTTTTGCGATTCTGTGCCAAATATTTTCCATAAATTACTTGCACTAATCAAATTGTATCTAAAGTGATACCAATCCAATGATTTCTGTTGCGGTTGAGGGATATTCTTTAATATTTCTAATTTATTTCTAATTTCGTCTTTTGTTTCATCATTAAAATCTTCAATAGTCTCCAACGTCATGGTTAAAGAACGTTTCGGCATATCTAAATTGTTTAATTCTAAATCAACGATTTGTTCAACTAAATCATAAATATCATCGTAAATATCAGAATCTTCATGTAAATAAGATGTACACGTATTTTTAAACGTTTCAAAAGTATCGTTACATACAAATTGTTCTATTTTCGGGTTAGAACAAAGAATTAAATTCTCATTTATAATAGAATGTACAATTTCATGAATTGTAGTATATATTTCTATCCAATCATCTTCGTTAATCTCCATTAATAAGTATTTAAAAAATAATTTTATATATATAACTTACGTTATATATCTAATTCGTTTCACTTAAATGATCTTATTATTTGTTTCCAGTGTTTCATTCTTAATACCGATTGTTGTTTGAGTAACGCTGCTTGTTGCTTTGAATAATTATAAGTAAATAAATTATCTTTTTCATGATTGAACATCCGTTTATGAAACAAATCAACACTTTCGTCATACGCTCCTTCCACGTCGTTTTTTTTATTATACAAATGATATATCATTGCCCTATCAAAATCATAAGCACATAAAAGGTCAGCTTCTCTGACAACATGATACGCACGTTGGTATTTACCAAGATCAGGGAATCCATTTTTTATCACTTTTGAATATGACATTTTCGTAATAATATCATGAACTGCAGTGATTTCATTTTTAGTCATTTCTGGATTTAAAAATTCATCAATCTTTATCGCACTTTCTTCTTCATTCATATATTTCTTATCACACATATCATGAACCGCCGATGAAATATAAATAATTCTTTCATGAGGAATTATTTCTGGATACGTTAAATGCTCGGCTTGATAAATATTATGAGCATAATGTAACGTATTAAAACTATGCATAATACCATGTGATTCATCTATTTTATTGCTTTGTGTTGTCATCATAATAAATTGTATTAATGAAGAAAAAATATTCATACTAAACTATCCTTACATATAATTTGGTTGTAAGAATCTCATTATAGTTTTTCTTTTTCTTTTTCTTTATCTTTTTCTTCATTCTTTTTATCATTCTTTTTTGGTGTTAATGACTTTAATGTAGATACTCTTTTTGTATCCATAATACGTAATGTAAAATTTCTTGTAATTGGATTAAAATGAAGAGCGGGAATAGATATAATTGTACGTTCCTCTTTATTATATACGACATCTTTCGCCCGGTTCAACTTATTTTTATCCAAACACAATTTAAAAAAGTTTTTCAGTAACCGGATATCTTTTGAAGACATATTTTGTTCTTTACCATACTTATCCGCATAATCGTATAATTTCTGAATCCTGACTGTTTTATTCAACTTAATCCATACCTCACCTTTATTTCTTTGCTTTTCTTGCTCTAAAAACACGTTTAAATCTTCAACATCCACTTTAGTTATTTTATTTTCCAAACTCATTTTTATAAAATAATCTTTATATATTAATTAATAAAATATGTTTATTCTCTTTTTTAATATATTAATTATAAGAACTTTTGTAAATCGTTTTTGTTTGGTCCATTTACATGAATAAATGTGGGAGTTTTTCCTTTGTATGTACAGGTTTCGTTTAACCAAATAATATTGTTTAGATCAACGCCGTATGTGTTTAAAAACAACTCATTTTCGTAATCTAATTTGAACAGGTGTGGTTTTTCAAAAAACTGCGTTGTCCAAAACCGCTGGTCATCATGAGAATCGTTGTATGTATAGTTTTGCATACACTCGCGGAGTGCCCATATGTGTCCAATAAACATCCCACTATTTAAATATGGAAATTCTACGTCTTTTTTCTTATATTGTACATGTCTTTCCGGGTCAGGGTTGCATGTTGTTTCACAGCCAAACACCAAAGGAGAATTCATTTGTAAAAAGCGTTCCGAAATATCTCTAAGAGTTCCACTGTAAATTACATCAAATGCATCTGTAAAAATTACAATATCATTTGGTTTCATGTTTTCTTGAAAAATGAATTGATGAACTTCTTTTAATTTTACCCCAAAATTTCCTTTTGCGTTCCAACCAATGTATCTGTTTTCTTGTAATCCTAAGATATACATTTTTTCTTTGTTTTTGTTTATTTTCTTAATTATGTTTTGTAAAATGGGATGGTTCTTGGTTGCTACCGTTGTGTAATAAACATTCATTATACAATTAGAAAACATATTGTTTTTAAATAATATATTTTTACACTATATATGCAAAAAAATATTTTATTGTTTTTAACTTTTCTTTTGACATTATTATTTATTGTTGGTGGATTACGACACCTCTTGACATTAAAAGACAGTACAAATTTCCTGTCTACTTTACCTCCTTTTCAATATTTACCCTTTTCTTTTAATTATTTAGTAATTATTGTTGCAAGTTTAATTGAATTTGTAGCTCCATTGGTGATACTGTATTCATTATTTACAAACACTATACAAGACGCCGCTAAAATAGCTCTCTATTTATTATTATTTTTCTTACTATGTACATTAATTTTTGTACATAACCCGTTGTATAAAGACCAAATGAACCCATTTCTAGGAAATTTGTCTATCAGTGCAGGACTATTGTTTTTGGATTATTATTTGTGATTTTATAATATTTCTTGATCTATTCAAACTGATCTTAATAGATTCATAAGACAATCCCATGAGTAATGCTATTTTTCGTAAAGGATATCTTTTTTCAAGAGTATGAATATCAAATCTATACAAAAAAATACGTTTGTCCATAGGACTCAACAAACCTAATATTTCGTTCAAATACTCCTCTATTTCATTTTCTTTATTATAATGAAAATGTTTCGTCTCTTCTACATATAATCTATTGTCTGACATCGCCTCTACTCGTGTATTTTCCATTGGTTTTAATTTTAAATGCATCATTTCATAATGAGTAAATCTTCCAAATGGTTGACGCTGTGTCAAACAACGGAATAGTTCTTTTTTTATGTAGAAACAACTATAATACGGTACTTCTACACTGCCGTCGTATTTTTTCATTGATTTAACCAGTCCATGTAAAGAAGATCCTATCAATTCTGAACTTCTTACGTAATTAGACTTTATCTTATATTTACGTTGAAAAGATTTTGCTTGATTTATTGCCCACCAAGAATACTTACTCACCAAAATACGTTTTGTCTTTTCTTTTATAGAATCATCTATGGTTTTATCTTGAAGAATATTTTTCACATATGTTTTTTGTATTTGTGAAAGGTAATATGCATTGGCAACAGAAAATAAAATAAACAAATATAGCATATATTATTTATAGTTTTGTTTTTAAATCATTATCCAATATATAAAAATTTCCCATGTTTGCCAATATATGTAACCCAAAATGGCAGTAAGTATATATCCATGTTTGATTATTCTTATAATATTCAAGTCCAATATAATAACTCATTACTCCCGAAACGGTAAAAAATAAATAATTGTATTTTCCGGTAATTAAAGATTTATATATTTGGTACAAAGCAACCGAACGAACACAAAATATATCTAAGTCTTTTCTCCAAGAGTCAATGGGGTTTTTCCAATAGTTAATAGACGTAAGAAACACAAGACCGGTTCCGAATGCCATATCATATTGTTTTCTTTTTATGGCTTCAATAGTTGGAAATAAAGCAATCCAAGAGGATGCCCAGATAATGTTATATTGTTCAGATTTCATTTGTTTATATATATATAATAATTTGTTTATATACAAACTAAAATATATATGTATATATTTAATAATGAATGCTGGTGAATATAAGAAATATGTAACATTTAGTAACCAAGAAATAAAATATTTATATGAAGATTGTCCAATATGCTATTCTTTTATAGATAACCCGAAAAACGTTATTTTTGGCTGTAATCATAATTCATGTGTAGATTGTTGTAGTACATTCTTGATACGAACGTTTAACCGTAATCATATACCCGTATGTTTTATTTGTCGTGCTCCAATTACTGAAATACATATGTTATCTAATGAATCCAAACAGAAAATGATGAAAATATTTTCTCCGCAAATGATTGATGTAACATCTGAACAAGTGAATGGTCCACGATATTTCAATTTAGAAAACATATCGTCATTAGCACGAAATGTATTTATGTTGGTATTTCTTATATTGATATATACAAATATTGTGAATGAAAAATACAACCGCTAAATATGTTTTAAAATATATAAAAATTCTTTCACTTTCTTATATTCTTTTTCTCTTTTGTAGTTGCTGATTCCTTTTAGTTTGTTATATGTTTTATGATCAATAGGTATTTTGGTTACTTCTTGTTCACTTTCTTTTAATAATTTGTCTAATTCGTGTATAGGAATAATTCCACCGTCATTATAAGACAACAAAATATATCTTGCGTTTGTATTTTTTAACAAATCAATCATTGCTTTTTTGGCGTTTTTTGAGCTATTATAGTCAGAGGTTCTCCAATTCAACGGTTGACCGCGATTAGAATCTGGGATTTCAATAGAAGTATCCCAATCGTTAATGATATCTAACAAGAAATAATAGATATTGTAAGGATGTTTATTATAAGGGGGATCATAGTACACAATATCTAAAGGTTCTCTATTTTGAAAACTTTTTGCCCATTCATTTGTATCATTTTGAGAACATTGTATTTTACAGTCATTAATATGAAAAATAGGGTATGGAATTTGGATCGGTTTTGTAATTCGTTTAATATCTATTTCATTTTTTCCTCCATACTTCCCTTTTCCATTTTCGTCCTTGTAAAAAGCGGAAAACTGTCCATTTGTGTTATTATGAATAGAACATTCTACCAAAAGAGGTGCAAGAAGATACGGAATATACTTTTTGGGTATGGTTTCAATATAATTTCGGATTTTGTCTATTCGTTTACCGTTTTCATAAGTGAAGTATGCGCGGTCTTGTTTCAAAATGTCCTTATTTTGGGGTGACCAATGCAAAGAAATGAACGGGTTCTCTATTTCTTCATAATGATTTGATAACTCATTTACAATATCAATGTATTGTTTTATTTTATTTTGTGTTTGTTGATTTGGATTTGATAAATAACATTGATTAATGGTATGACTATAGCCAGCAAGATCATTTACAAAAAGTTTGTTGCATTTCTTTTTTAATAAACGACTTACAATTCCCGATCCGGAGAACCCGTCTCCAAATGACAATGTTTTCTTGTTTATTTTGGGTATAATTTGATCAATTGAATCTTCTATAATATCTAAAAGTTTTCTTTTATTGCCCATATAAGTGATTATTTGATCTTTTAAATAATTGTTCTCCATTATATACTATTTTAATATAAATATTTTATAAGTTTATTTTATAATGTATTTATTAATCGTTGTTCTGGTATCTATGTTTCCTTTTTTAGAAAGCAATTATTGTGTGTGTACAACAGTGAGTTGCCCAGTGGAAGGTGAAAATAGTGTGATCATGGGGGATGGATATGCAGAAATGACGTATGTGTATTCTTTGCATGGAGATTATGAAGTGGTTGTTTCGGCAGAAGGTAATATTAAAAAAGGCTCATTGAATGAAGGCACGGAAACAACCAGTTGTACACAAAAATATGCAAGATTATTAGAAGATGATAACAAACAAAACTGTGATGCGGGTCATATTTTAGCAAATAGACTGGGTGGTTATGGTAATTTACCATTAAACATTTTTCCACAAAACGCGTCTATGAACCGGGGAACGTATTCTGAATTTGAATCTGAAATATACAATTGTTTGTATGAAAATGCAAACGAAGCAACCCTAACATGGGAGTTTTTATATGAAACAGAAACAAATACAATGCCATTTGAAGTGAAATATAGTGCAGTGTTTGATAAGGGGTGTAACTCAATGACAAAGATATTTGAAAATAAATAATCTAAAATTAATTCATAATAGAGAACATGTCAAATATTAAGAAAATAAACATCAAGTTTGAGCCAGAAATGGACAAAGAGAAACAACCAAAGAAAAGAGTGGTTACCAATAGTATTTCTTGGATAGATTTTGAGAATAAATATGAAAAGACGAACCAGTTAAAGTACGTGTTTGATATTTTAAATAATAATCATGGAAAAGAAACAGAAGTAATAACAAAAGAAATTAATAAAAAAATAAGTGGATATAAGAGTCAAGATAAACTAAAGAAATTATTTGATCCAGACAAATTTGTGAACTTCACAAATATCATTGAAAAAATGTGTGCATGTGAATTGAAATGTTATTATTGTAAAATGCAAACAAATATTTTGTACGAGACTGTTCGTGACAATACACAATGGTCTTTGGAAAGGTTAGAAAACGAGTTTGGGCATAATAATGACAATGTAGTAATAAGTTGTTTAAAATGTAATGTAACAAGAAAAACAATGTATCACGAAAGATACTTATTTACAAAAGAAATAAAAAACATAAAAAAAGTGTAAAATGGGAAAAGATATAAATAATTCAAATAAATATACTTATGAATGAAAATTATTTTACCCACAGATATTTTGATAGTAATGAGAAAAACATAGATATGAATATTCATAGAAATATCTATAAAAAATTGGATCATTTTTTAAAAAGCGAAAAAGTACCTAATTTGCTGTTTCATGGTAGTTCGGGAAGCGGAAAGCGTACAATCGTGAATTATTTTATAAATAAAATATACGATCAAGATAAATATAAAATAAAACAAAATGTAATGATAGTAAACTGTAGTCATGGAAAAGGAATAAAATTCATAAGAGAAGATTTAAAATTTTTTGCAAAGGTAAACATTCAATCAAAGAGTGGGGAGAACTTTAAAACGATTGTGTTAATAAACGCTGATTTTTTGACAACAGATGCACAATCGGCATTAAGGCGTTGTATAGAGCAGTTTAGTAAAAATACGCGTTTTTTTATTATAGTGGAAAACAAGGATAAGTTATTGGTTCCAATATTGTCACGATTTTGTGAGATTTATGTTCCGGAGTATAGTTACAATAGTGAAATTATAAATCTGCACCAGAAATACAGTAAAGAAAATTATGATATAAGTGTAAACAATAAATCGGATACATGGTTGTCTTTAAAGGTTGGTGAAATGGATATAGAAAGTATAAACCACGAAGATTTGTTGAATTTGGTAGGAGAGCTGTATGATAAATCGTTTTCATGTTTAGATATTATGAACTGGTTGGAGAACCAGAAGAATGTGGATGAAGAAATAAAGAAATCAATCAAGTTTTATTATGAGAAAATAAAAATAGAGTATCGTTCAGAACCTTTGTTGATGTTTACTATTTTGGATTATTTGTTTTTAAGAAAAGAAAAAGAGATATGTTTTGAATAAGAAAATACTTAAAGTCATGTGATTGAATAATTATATATGGACGATTTTGTAATATCAAATCTTCATGAATCCAGAAACGAATGGTGTTCACGGTTGGTTTCAATATTTACTCCGTTGGTGACGGAAGGGATGAAATCAATATTTAACGAATCGTGGAAAATATGTTCAGACAATGATGAAATAAATAAATATTTGATGACATTTCAAAACCTATTGTCCCGAATACCGAAATGGAATAATACAATCATTGAAGAAGAGAAAAATAGAATAATTGAAAGAAGTGGTTGTGATTATTTGGAGGATTTAATTACTTGTGTGCATATAATTCAATTAAAGGTATTAACGTGTATAAGAGTTGGAAACAAACAGAAGAAGATTGATATTTCAATTCCGAAATTAGAGTCTTTTATTCACAAAGTGTATATTCATGTTGCACGTAAGTTGTATTCAAATGTGTATTTATTTGAAAGAAATATTTCGCCTTTGCAGACACAAATGAATAATCGTGAATTGGAGAAGATTGTGCAAGAAAGTATAATGATGGCGATTCGTGAGAGTGTTCCGACAGAATCCATAATAAGGGCATATATGGAAGAGAGTGTAGAGCATGATGAGCAAGTGTTTATTGAGGATGTGGAAGATGAAGATGCGGAAAAAGAGAAGGAGAAAGAAAAGGAAAAGGAAAAGGAAAAGCCAGAAGAAGAGAAAAAGGAGGAAGAAGTGATTCCGGAGGTGGTTCCTACGATCCAAAATACGGATAATGAAGAGGTTGTTACAAAGTTGTCATTTAATGATGTAGACAGTGTTTTGGAAAAAGATGATGAAGTGAGAGAAGTGGAAGCTCCAAAGACGATTGAAAGGTTAGAAGACATTAGTGTTACACGTAATTTGCAGCGTAGATTAGAAGAAGAACAGGAAGAGGAGGATGATGAAGAAGAAAGAATAAAAATTTCAACGGAGCAAATAGATTTAAGTGGCTTTGACGTGTTGGATGAGAAAGTACCTAAAATTTCGGCGGATGATATTT
>CEOK01087051.1_pt1 | contig 18814 bp, 15 predicted proteins | sample 427001 | NCBI WGS metagenome assembly CEOK01 (sample SAMEA2591108, study PRJEB7988) | marine metagenome | isolation source: saline water (ENVO:00002010), including | reverse complement strand
AATCGGCAAGGTCTGCTCCGCATGCGCATCCAATGCCCGCAAAATCTTCAACGAATCCACCGAATGAATCATATGAAACAGCGGCGCCGCCACCTTCGCCTTATTGCTCTGCAAATGACCAATCAAATGCCACTCCAGCCCCTCCGCGCACAACGGCCGCTTATGCTGCACCTCCTGCACCTTATTCTCCCCGAAAAACCGCAATCCGCAACGCGCCGCCTCCTCCACCGCCTCCGGCGGCTTCGTTTTCGACACCGCCAGCAACCGCACCGACTCCCGCGCCCGACCCGCTGCTCGACACGCCGCTTCGATCCGCGCCTCAACCTTTTCCAACCGCTCCTCAAACTCGCTCATACCATCCCACTCCTACGCCCGCTGCCGCCGCCCACCGCACACCCGCGCCAACAACGTCTCCATCATAATCTCATGCGGAACCGACCCACTCGAAATCATCTTCTCATGCGTCTCCAGCGCCAACCGCCGACACGCATCCAACCGCTTCACCGAATGCGGCATCGCCTGCGATAACAACTTCGACGCCCGAAACCAATGCATCTTACGCGGATCCGACCCCAGCTGCTCAAAATATTGCTCCGCCTCCGCATCCACCGCCCACTGAATCTTCCGCCCATCCAGCCGCGCCCAGCCCGCCTCCGCATACTCACGAAAATGCAGCAGATCCGAAAACAATCCCTCCAACGCAATCACCAACCGCACCGAACTCTCCTTCTGAAACAGCAACCGACGAAACACCCGCAACGCCTCCCCCAACCGCCGCTCCGCCACCGCATCCGTAAAATCCCAAATCACCGCCTCCCCCGTCGCCGACACAATCGCATCCACATCCGCCACCGAAACCGACCTCTCCGCCCCCTTATACAACATCAGTTTATCCAGCTCATTAAACAACTGCCGCGTCTCAAAGCCCACCCGATCCACCAGCCGATCCACCGCCCCCGGCGCCGCCGAAAAACCCTCCTCACGAATCCGCTTACTCACCCGCTGCAGCGCAATCGGCCGCACCTCATAATCCCGCTCCGGCAGCTCATGCTCCTGCCACTCCACACACGCCTTAATCGCCTTATAAAAAGCCGAACGCCGATCCACCCCCGGCGCCGACACCACCAAAAACTGCTCCCCCGACAACCCCGCCTTCAAATCCTCCGCCAACGCCGCCAGCAACCCCTTCACCTTCGCATTCTTCATGATCACCCCATGCTTCAGAAACGTCGCATCTCGCAGCCACACCACCTTCTTTCCCCCAAACAGCCCCACCGTCCGCAACGCCGCCAACACCCCATCCAACGACGCCACCGCCTCATCAATCGTCGTCACTCTCCCCTCCACGACCTCCAGCGCCAACGCCTGCTCCTCCGCCGGACAAACCCTTTCCAGCCACTTCCGCGCCCCCTCCGACACCAAAAACTCATCATTCCCACAAAAAAATGCCGCCTGCATTGCCATCCTATTCATCCTTCTCTATGCAACAGACAATATGGTTTACTCCCTCCCGAATAAAGAAGTTATCGGAGCAGATCATGCATCAATCCATCTGGGCGCCCTGGCGCATCGACTACATCCAACAACCCAAAACCGACGGCTGCTTTCTCTGCCGCATCCTACAAGAGACCAACGACCGCGACAACCTCCTGCTCAAACGCAGCTCATCCGCCGCCGTCATCATGAACCGCTACCCCTACAACGGCGGCCACCTCATGATCGTCCCCCACCGCCACCTCGCCCACCTCGAAGAACTCACCCCCCAAGAACAAACCGACATCCATCAGCTCACCACCACCGCCCTCCGCATCATGAAAACCACCATGCACCCCGACGGCTTCAACCTCGGCTACAACCTCGGCACTGCCGCCGGCGCCGGCATCGCCGAACACCTCCACCAGCACATCGTCCCCCGCTGGAAAGGCGACACCAACTTCATGCCCGTCATCGCAGAAACCCACGTCATGCCCCAAGCCCTCCTCGACCAATACGACCAACTCAAACCCCACTTCGACCACTGCGATCCCACCCACTAACACGCCACCCCAATTATCGATTTTTTTGGATGTTCTAGGGCGATTGAATACGGGCCATCTCCTTTCATTCGCCTCTGAGGATCAGTCCGACACAGCCCATACGGTGATTCCCGAGCCGGGGTCGGTGGTGGTGTGGCTAGGCGGAACGGGGCTGCTGACGCTTTATCGCCGCGAGCGGAACCGAATCAATGGGACGAAGCGGTGAATACCACCGCTTCGATTTTATTCTTTTACTTGGCGGTGTAGCCGACGATGTTGACTTTCACCTGCACTTCGTTCGCCACTTTGAGGCGCAACGGTTTGGCGAGATCGAGTCCATATTCATCCAGTAGTACTGTGAAGGCAGAGCGTAAGACCAGCAGGTCTCTCTCATCGCCTGCCTGCTTGCGGCCAGCGCGTTGATTCGCGGCGTCTTTCAAATAGTTAAACGATACCGGCACTTCAATCGAACGGGTGGTGCCAAGAAAGGTAAAGCTCCCTTTCGCCGTTCCCTTCACGAGCGAGCCCTGCGACTCGTCTGGTATAAATGAATCCAGCTCGAAGGTGATCTCGGGATGTGTTTCTGCGTTCAACCACCGCTCCCCCATCATTTTTTGGGTCATCAGGTGGTTATTCATCTCGATTGAGTCAACCGTCAAGGCAATCGAACCGGAGGTGGCTTCCGGTGCAGCTGGATCGTATGCGACAAACCCGCTTACTCCCTCGCCCTTCCCGCTGATAAACTCCAGCGGCGCATCCAGAATCACCAGCACATGGTTAATTCCCTTCTCGTCCTCAAAATCAAACGACTGCGATGCGGCTTCTGCCCCGCACACACTCATCCACAACAGGCTCATCCATAATCCAACACTACGTCTCATTCTCATCTCCTAATTTGCTGCAATATTTACAAGCCGGCCCGGAACCACAATTACCTTCCGCACCGTCTTGCCTTCTAACCACTTCTGCACACTCTCGAGCGCCATCACCTCTGCCTCAACCGCTTCCCGCGAAGCCGATGCCGCCACGGAAAGTTTATCCCGCGTCTTGCCGTTGACCTGAATCACCAGCTCCATCACATCCCGTTCCAGCGCCGCTTCGTTCACCTGTGGCCACTGCGCCTGCAATACGCCCCCTTCATGTCCCAGCTCCGCCCATAGCTCCTCGGCAATGTGCGGTGCGAACGGCGAAATCAACAGCACCACCTGCTCCATCGCATGGCGATAGACCGCCTGTGCCGATGCCGATGAGTCTGCTCCGATCTTCGCCGCATCCATTGCATTCATCAGCTCCATAATGGCTGCCACGGCCGTGTTAAACGTAAATGCGCCGTCCAGTCCTCGCGTGATCTGCTGAATCGTTTCGTGTGTTTTACGATAGAGGTCGCGCTCAGTAGCCTCCATCTGATCCAGCGCCCGCTCCGCATCCGCTGCCAATATCCAGCTCCGGTTCTCTGCCATCCGGCGCCACAGCCGCTTCAGAAAGCGCGAAGCTCCCTCCACACCCGCATCCTGCCACTCCGCCTCTTTCTCCGGCGGGCCGATAAAGAGCGTGTAGAGCCGCACCGTGTCCGCACCATACTCCTTCAACAACTCCTCAGGGCTAACGACATTACCCTTCGACTTCGACATCTTATACAAATTCCCATCCGTCCCGCGCTTACAGATCATTCCCTGCGTGAATAGTTGCTGGAACGGCTCATCAAACCCGATCAGACCCAAATCATAGAACACCTTCGTGAAAAAACGCGCGTAGAGCAGGTGCAGAATCGCATGCTCAATCCCGCCGATATACTGATCCACCGGCATCCATTTATTCGCCAAGGTAGCGTCGACTGCTTGCTCCCCGTCCCGGGCGCTCAGATAGCGCAGAAAATACCACGACGAGTCCACAAACGTATCCATCGTATCGCTCTCGCGCTGGCACGGCGTACCCTTGGCTGGGTGACGCGCTTGCATGAATGCCTCTGAACTACGCAACGGTGACTCCCCCGTCGGCTTAAACTCCACATCGTCCGGCAAGCGCACCGGTAGCTGCTCCGCTGGCACGGGGACCACTTCGCCCGCCTCATCATACATAATCGGAATCGGCGCCCCCCAGTAGCGCTGACGAGAAATCAGCCAGTCGCGCAGTCGGAAATTCACTTTCCCTTTTCCAAACCCCTCGGTCTCGGCTTTCTTCACCATCGCACCCATCACCTCACGGTTGGGTTGCCCCGTAAACTCCGCAGCATCAAAACAGGTTCCGTCCCCGGTGTAGGCCTCTTCCATTTCATGAAGCACGAGCGAACCATCATGGTTCTGAATAGAAAGTTTGATCGGCAGATCATACTTCTTCGCGAATGCCCAGTCGCGTGTGTCGTGCGCGGGGACTGCCATCACCGCCCCCGTACCATACATCAGCACATAGTCGCCCACCCACAACGGCACCGTTTCGCCGCTAAAGGGATTCACCACCATACGACCCGTGAACACGCCCCGTTTCTCCTGCGAGTCGGACTCGCGATCAATGTCGTTTAGCTTGCTGCTCTCCTCCACAAACTGTAGCAACGCCTCCTCTTGCGGGAGCCCGGCCACCATCGCTTTCAGTTGCGGATATTCTGGTGCCACCGTCATGTAGGTGCAGCCATAGATTGTATCGATGCGGGTCGTAAAACAGGCGACCACGTCCGATGCATCCGCCACGCCATCTGCCCGAGCCACCAGCGGGAAATAGACCTCCGCTCCCTCCGAACGGCCAATCCAGTTGCGTTGCATCGTCTTCACCCGTTCCGGCCACCCCTCCAGCTTGTCCAGATCATCCAAAAGCCGTTGCGCATAGTCCGTGATTTTGAAGAACCACTGCGAAAGCATCCGCGTCTCCACCTTCGCTCCCGAGCGCTCCGCCGTTCCGTCCGGCAACACCTGCTCGTTGGCCAGCACCGTCTGATCCACCGGATCCCAGTTTACCGGCGCCTCCTTCTTATACGCTAGCCCCCGCTCATACAGCTGTAAAAATAGCCACTGCGTCCAGCGATAATAGTCGGGCTCGCACGACGTTACTTCTTTCTCCCAGTCATACATGCAGCCCCACGCCCGAAGTTGCTCTTTCATCGCCGCAATATTCGCTCGCGTGTAGGCCGCTGGCGGTGTCCCCGTTTTAATCGCGGCATTCTCCGCCGGAAGCCCGAACGCATCCCACCCCATCGGCGTCAGGACATCAAACCCCTGCATCTTTTTATACCGCGCGACGGCGTCGCCGATAATATAGTTCCGTCCGTGACCCACATGTAGCTTGCCGGAGGGATAGGGAAACATCATCAGACAGTAGTACGGGTTTTTCGCTTCCGCTAAATCCGTCTCAAACGCCCCCGCCTGCTCCCAGGCGGCCTGCCATTTTGCCTCAATCTCACCAAAAGGATATTCTGCCTTCATCGCCCAACCTCTCTACCGCTTTCAAGCCGTACACCATACGCCATCGACGTCGATTTGCGACCTTGAAACCCGAAAAAAGCGCGACTCTCCGCCCGCTTCAACCCACGGAGAGGATCCGTTAGCGAACGGTTTCGGGCTGGAAGGGGCGCAGGAAGGCTTCGTTGAAGTCGTAGCCCGATTCAAAGTCCTCGATGGAGTCCTCTTCGGTCTTGCCGAGCAGCCCTGCATGTACCAAATTAAAGACAATATGCCCAATATCGGCGCATTCGTTAATCCCCCACTCGGCTAATACCCGTCTGGAGATCGGACCGAATTCGGCTAGCGCATATTCCCGAATTCCTTCCAGCAACTCCCCGCCTTTGACGTGCCGCGGCGACTTCAGTTTTTTAACCGTGTAATCGAGCCCCTCTCGAACAAAGTGATAGCCATTCACGTGATAGCGCGCGTCTTCTTTGACAATCCCTTCCAACAAATCTTCTATCGATAACTCATTCATCAACTATGCTCTTTCTGATTGATGTTGCCATCTCCGCAATTGGCAGATCATCCCCATACATAACCGGATGCCAGTTCCAATGATGATCATCATCTACAAACCGCGGGATTAAGTGAATATGAAAATGAAAAATCTCCTGTCCGGCCGCCGCGCCACTGTTCTGCATCCAGTTCACACCGTCTGCACCCAGCGCCCGGGTCTGAGCCATTGCGATTCGCTTCGCCCCTGCCATTAACGGCTCATACGAAGCCGACGGCAAGTCTAGAAGCTGCTCACAATGCATTTTCGGGATCAATAGCACATGCCCCTTTACAATGGGTTGTATATCGAGAAACGCCAACACCTCTTCGTTCTCGAAAACAATCTCAGCCGGAATCTTCTTCTCGACAATCCGACAGAAGAGGCATGACTCATTCATAAATCATCTCTCCCCGGTACGACTCCCCCGCAAAAGAGACCCCATGGTCTACCCCGTATAGACGCACTCCCAAGCCCAGAAGAAACAATCCGAGCACTATCAGAAGATACTGCTGCTCTCGCTTCGTCATCAAAAAACAGGTCTTAAACGTACACCGCTGAATCATGTCCGAAAGTATAAAAATGATTTCGGCAGATGACAAGCAGAAGCTTTGATCAATCAAACCATCCGCTATTCGCTCACGCCTTCGCCCGGTTTTTCGGGACGCGTTCCCACTCTCACACGGCCCCGCTTCTCTTCAAACTTTTTACGGGCAATTTGCATAAACTCGTCTGCTTTAGCTTTCCCCAAAATACGCTCCATCTGCTTGCGGTTTCGAATAATCAGGCGCAACTGCTTGGCTTTCAGCTGCGTGAGTTCGGTGATCGTTTTCTCCAGCTTTTCGTTGGCCGCCTGTTTTTCCAGCAGCTGGTCGAGCTCTTTGCGGCCCTTTGCCGATGCCTGCATCAGCTCACTCATTTCCGTTGAAAACGACTGCTGGAGCTGTTCAACCTGCTCTTGCTGACGCTCACTGATCTCCAATGAATCCAGCATCCGCTGTTTAAACTGCACGCGCTCGGACGATTGGCGCGACCCTGGCTTCCGCTCGGATTCATTCGCAGCAGCTGAAAACCCCATCCAGCTCGCCAGCCCGACACTCCATACCACTCTCCATACTCGACTCATACTGACCATCCTTTCACGGTTCAATGTATCAAACGTATGCAGCCTCTATCTATTGCTTCCGTAACTCAAATTTTTTCGCACAGCGCGCCAGCCAGCGGAAGCCATCCTTCTCTACCGCCACCGTATCCTCAATCCGAACCCCTCCCAGCCCCGGATAGTAAAGCCCCGGCTCCACCGTCACCACATCGCCCTGCCGCAAAACTTCTCCGCTCCTACCGATACGGGGCCCTTCATGAATATCCAGCCCTACGCCGTGCCCAGTCCCATGAATAAACCCAACCTGTTTTCCCTCTACCTCCCCCGTGACAAATCCCGCCTGCCCGAAACGCTCTACAATTCGGCTATGAATCTCATCGCCGCATATTCCGGCCCGAACCGACGCCAAGGCCTCTTTTTGCGCCTTTAATACGGTTTGATAGAGGTTTTTTAACCTCGTTGGTGCCTCGCCTCGGCAGACCGTTCGTGTGATATCGCCCCAATACCCGCTCTGCTCATGCCGTGGAAAGATATCGAGGATAATCGCCTCGTGTGCGCGCAACGCCCCCGATCCGCGTTCATGGGGATCAACCGCCTGCTCGCCACCGGCCACAATTAACTCCTGTCCCGAGCAACCCCATTTCAATAGTTCCATCTGAATGGCTTCTTTCACTCGTTCCGCTGTGAGCGGCCGTCCCTCCAGCCGTAACGTCCCGCCGGAGCCAATCGAGGCCGTTTCCAATAGCTCCAATGCACGCCGCATTCCTGCTACTGCTGCCCGCTGGGTATAGGCTATTTGTTTTATCTCTGCTTCACGTTTTATCCTTCTCTCCGGACAGGTTGCCTCCCGGCTCAACACCACTCGAATCTTTCGCCGCTTCAAATCCTCAACTATTCCGACCGGAAAATCCGCCCCTACTTCAAACGACTCGATGCGATCCCGCTTGGCAATCGCTTGTACGTGAGAAGCCACTTTCCAACGTTGTTTCGCTGGTAACAACAGCGCCTCTGGCGTTAACACTTCCACATTTGAGTAGCATTCACGCTGGGCGCGCCCCACCTCCATGCTCGAAACCACTAGATAGTGCTTTTTCGTACCCATAATCAGCAATACGGGGTCGGGCGCTACAAATCCACTAACATAACGCACATCATTCATCGCTGTTGATGAGTTCGCATATACAATCCTATATTTTTCTCTGCTCATGGCCCTATTTTTATCCTGTTTTATCTCAATATGAACCCATTTCAAAATCCACAGTGCTAACCTGTTGCTTATTTTATCTCAAGCTACATCAATATTTAGTTGTTTTAAAAAAAGCTTCATACCAAATAAGGGGGCATTGCATTTTTCTACTGAAATTGAATTCTAATACCTTGTCTTCCTCTATCCGTTTACCTATCGTCCGCTTTCAACTGGCGTAAACCGCTTTGTTATTAACGTTAATAACCTGTTGATAACTTTATAACGAACCAATTTATGTGGATTTTGTGAGGGAATGAAGTACGACATCGAAAATATATGGATCGACTGCTGTGAACAGCTCAAAAGCATCTTATCTGATGATATTTATGACCGTTGGATTGCCGTTATTCAACCGTTGAATATCGAAGACCAGCAACTCAAACTCGCTGTTGCCAACGACTTCTATAAAGACTGGCTCGAAGAAAATTATCTGCCCTTAATCGACAAGTCGCTGATTTTAATCGGGCATGCCGACATCAAAGCAGTCATTGAAGTCGATGTGGCGCAGTTCAACGAATCTACAGCAGTGGAACATAAAACCGTAGAGGTTCCCAAAAGCAATAAGACATCCCGCCGCAGCGGGCATAAAAATAAGAGTAATCTCAATCCAGCCTACACATTCGAATCATTCGTAATTGGCGAAAACAACCAGTTTGCCCATGCGGCCGCTATGGCAGCCGCAACCTCACCCTCGCGCACCTACAATCCCTTGTTCATATATGGAGGTGTGGGGTTAGGGAAAACGCATCTCATGCAGGCGATCGGTAACCATGTTCAGCAACATAAGTCGCGCTCACGTGTCTGCTACATCACTTGCGAATCCTTCACCAACGAATATATCGACGCGCTGCAAAATAACAATGTTTCGGCTTTTCGTAAAAAGTATCGGAAAGTAGATCTACTGCTCATCGATGATATTCAATTTCTCGATGGAAAAAACCGCCTACAAGAGGAGTTTTTCCACACATTCAACAGTCTCTTCGAGAGCCATAAACAAATTATTCTCACCTCGGATCGAACACCTAGCGAAATGGCAGGATTAGCGCCTCGGTTAGTCTCTCGATTTGAATGGGGTTTGGTGACGGAGCTGATTAAACCCGACGTAGAGACCAGAACCGCTATCCTTCGTAAAAAGGCAGCCTTCATGCAGGTAGAACTCGATAACACCTTGATCGACTATCTGGCTCAGCGCATTTCGTCTAACATACGCAGTCTGGAAGGTGCCTTAATTCGCATCGCCACCTTCAGCTCTCTCACACAACAACCCATTAGCCTCGAACGCGTGGACCAACTGCTGCGAGATCTCATCGGCAAAGACGAAAGTCAGCCTGTCAGCATTGATTTGATTCAAAAAACAGTCGCCGACTTTTTCGACATACGTTTGACGGACATCACCAGTAAAAAACGTTCAAAAGACATTGCCTGGCCGCGCCAAATTGCAATGCATCTGTCCAGAAAGTTGACGCAGCAATCATTTCCATCGATCGGAAATAAGTTTGAGAGAAACCACGCTACCGTTCTCTACGCACACGAGCAGGTAAATAGTCGCGCCAAACAGGATCGTCAACTGGAACAAACCTTGGCCCTAATTACTGAAAAAATAAAACAGAGCACGCATTCCTAAACAAACAATACCCCACATTACTGCTTCCAATAGTCGTAAGATAATCCCTTCAGTAAGCTGTGAACAAAACACGAATAACTTCATTAACTTATTTATATTAACCGTTCGTGCTATTTTTCCACTTCTTATGCACAACCACTTCTATGATTTTAACTTTTTACGGGTGACGGCTTTACAAAAAATAAGTACCGTTCTATTCACATATTCACAGGCTATAAGAATAATACATATATATAAAATATATCTCTAATAATCAGGAGAGATGTTCATGAAACTCACGATAGATAAAGACCAGCTGCTGGAAACCTTGCAAAAAGTACAGTCGATTGTTGGACAGCGAACGACTCTCCCGATTCTATCAAATGTGATGCTTGAGGCACACGATGGAAGATTAACCTGTACGACCACCGATATGGAGGTAAGTCTTCGTACCAGCATCGCAGCTGACATTGAAACCGAAGGCGCTACCACGTTACCAGCAAGACGATTTTTTAGTATTTGCAGAGATCTGCCTAGCCATCAAGTTGAACTCTCATTGGAAGCTGGCGATGAAAACAGTGAAATCGTAACGATTGTTTCAGGATCTTATCGCGGTAAGCTGGGTGGACTCTCTAAAAACGATTTTCCACCGATGCCTGTTTTTGAAGAGAGCTTTAGTTATACGCTCGGTCAAGGCATCTTGAAGGATATCCTTCAGAAGACTGCTTACGCGGCCTCTAGCGATGAATCTCGTGCGATTTTGAATGGGTCTCTCATGTCTTTCCGAGAAGGAAAGCTGACGACCGTATGCACGGATGGCAGAAGACTGGCACTTGTCGAACAAGATATTGATATGCCTGAGGAGGCGCAACTGGATGTGGTAGTGCCCACCAAAACGGTTGCGGAACTTATTAAATCCCTTGGGATGGAAGAAGATGTTCAAATTCGCATGTCCTCCACGCAGGTTGCTTTTGAATTTGGAAATATTCTGATTATATCAAAACTGATTGATGGAACGTATCCCAACTATCGTCAAGTCATCCCCTCTCAATGCGAAGAGCGCATCAGTGTAGAACGAGAGTTACTGCAAAGCGCTGTACGCCGCGTCTCCTTGATGTTGGATGATCAAGCGGCTTCTGTAAGGCTTGATATCAGTGAGAATAGAATTGAGTTAACCACATCCACTCCAGAGATCGGTACCGCAACCGAAAGTATTCCAGTGAAATATAGCGGTAAAGAGATAACGATCGCTTTCAATCCCACCTATTTAATGGCTCCCCTAAAACATTTAGAGAGCGATGAAGTGTTTCTTGAACTATCCGATGAAACCAGCCCGGGCGTCATAAAGAGCAATATTCCGTTTCTCTATGTGATCATGCCAATTCGCGTGAACTAATGTATCTCAACGCATAGTGGTTGCCGAACTAGGGGTCGAACCTAGACTAAGCGAGTCAGAGTCGCTTGTGCTGCCATTACACCATTCGGCATCAATCGAAAGCAAGAGAACCTAATCGCAATAAGATAGGCGATCAAGTGGCATTCAAAAAAAACTGATATGAGCTGATGGATCGATGAAAACTACTTCTCGTTCATCACATCCTGCAACGCAGGTTCCAAAGTGGCATGCGTAAATGAATACCCAGCTTCTGTTAATTTTGTCGGCAGCACTTTTGTGCCACTCAACAAGATTGCGTCAGCCATCTCACCAAAGATTAGTTTTGCCGCAAAACCAGGCAGCGGTGCAATGGTGGGTCGTTTAATGACGCGGCCCAAGATCTTAGTGAACTCTTTATTATCTACCGGATTAGGGGCCGTTAGATTTACCGGGCCGCTCAATGAATCGTTCTCCATGGCAAATCGAATGGCACCCACCATATCTGCCAGTGTGATCCAACTCATATACTGTTTACCCGTCCCAAGAATACCGCCTCCACCCAACAGAAAAGGAGGTAACATTTTTTTCAGTGCCCCCCCCTTTTTACTCATTACAATACCTGTCCGAAGGTGAACCGTTCGAATACCAGCTTCTTCAGCGGGTTGCGTTGAAGCTTCCCACTCCACACAAACCTCTGGGAGAAAACCGGTACCTGCAGCAGAAGTTTCTGTGATGGTTTCGCTTCCAGTATCACCATAAAAGCCGGTTGCTGAAGCACTTATAAAAACAGATGGTTTATGTTCACTCTGAGCTAACTGCTCTGCTAATTTTCGCGTTCCGATCAAACGGCTATCTTTGATGCGCGCTTTCTTAGCTGCGTTCCAGCGCCCTTCTGCAATGTTCTCACCCGCAAGGTGAATGACAGCATCCACCCCTTGAAAATCTAATGGTTTGCTAAAGTCGCGACCCAAACCCGTAACCGAGTGACCCTCTGCTTCGAATGCCTTCTTCACGGCCGTACCAACTAAACCGTTCGAACCTGATAAATAAATGTTCATCTAGAACCCCCTTTTTTTGAAGTTGCATACAATCGCAGTAATCAACATTTCCTTACAAGCGCCTTGGCATAAAAGATGTTCGTTGGAAATTTCGTGAAGACTTATTTAACTTAAAAAACATATATTGAAATATTGTCGGATCCTTCTCTAAGTGGATGATAATTATGATGTCGCATTATAGCGAGACCCCGTCTATGGTTTGGTATTAATACGCACGGAGTTACATTAGGTTGAATAAAAAAATTGATATTGTGGTGGTAGGCGGTGGTCATGCGGGCTACGAAGCAGCATTGGCAGCGGCGCGTATGGGGGTTGAGACACTTCTAATAACGCTCGACCGATCGCAGATAGGCCGATTGCCCTGCAATCCGGCGGTTGGCGGTATTGCCAAGTCACATCTCGTATCGGAAGTGGATGCCTTAGGCGGAGAAATTGGCCGCAATGCTGATTTCACCGGTGTTCAGTATCGTATGCTAAATACACGAAAAGGCCCTGCGGTTCAATCCAACCGCATCCAATGTGATAAACATATCTACCCCAAACGTATTCAGGCGGTATTGGAAAAACAGTCCTGTTTAACCATTATCGACGACATGGTGACTTCCATTGATAGCCAAAATGGAAAGATAAAATCAATCACAACTCATTCTAGTGGAACAATTAACACAAAAACAGTAGTAATATGTACCGGAACATTTTTACGGGGCCGCGTTCTGATTGGTACTCAATCCATCGCTGAGGGTCGCATGGGCGAAGAGTCGGCGGAAGCGTTATCAGCGTCCTTTCTCTCGTATGGATTTTCTCTGGCCCGACTGAAAACGGGAACCCCCCCAAGAATACATACAGATTCCATCGATTATGCCCGGATTGCAGAACAGCCCGGGGAAAACCCTCCCCCGCTCTTTTCATATCAGGCAAAACAGCTGTTGAAAGAAGCGCAGGCAACTGGTGATATGTTCCACGTGGAACAATCGAACCTGATTCCCTGGCTCCCGGGTGCCGATCAGTTGAGTTGCTATCTGACCCATACCAATCCAACCACGCATCAGATTATTGCTGATCATTTGCATGAAAGCTCCATGTATGGTGGCATGGTGGAAGGAACAGGCGTTCGCTACTGTCCCTCCATTGAAGATAAAATTGTTAAGTTTTCCGGGCGAGATTCGCATCACGTCTTTATTGAGCCGGAGGGACGAAATAATGTACGCCTATATCCCAACGGAACCTCGAACAGTCTGCCAGAAGCCGTGCAATTGCGCATGATTCGCTCGATTGAAGGAATGGAAAAGGCGGAGATGATCCGACCAGGGTATGCGATTGAATATGATTTTGCAGATCCCACACAGCTTCTCCACACATTAGAGACCAAGAAAATAGAGAATCTATTCTTTGCTGGTCAAATAAACGGAACAACGGGATATGAAGAAGCATCGGCTCAGGGGTTTGTGGCTGGCGTCAACGCTGCCTGTAAAGTGCTGGGAGAAGCGTCATTCGAGTTAAGCCGAAATGAGAGCTACATCGGTGTATTGATTGATGATCTGGTTACTAAAGGAACAGATGAGCCGTATCGAATGTTCACGTCGCGTTCGGAGCATCGGCTAACGCTTCGGCAAGACAATGCTCGATATAGGCTTTTCGAAAAGGCAGCGCGACTACAGATCATCAATGAAAAGCAGCTTAATGAAACCAGCAAGCAAATGCTGGCTATTGAGCAGGAGTGCAAGCGGCTTGAAAAAACATTTAATGAGGGTAAATCGTTAGCGCAACGGTTGCGACAGCCGGGAAATCGGTATGAGGAGTTGCCGAGTGATTGTATGGTGGGACTGGATGAGGACGTTATCAAGCAGGTTGAAATTGAAATAAAATATGCCGGATATATTAAACGTGAGCGCGACCGGATTCAGACAGCGCAGCGTCAAGAGTCTTGGCGGATTCCTATCGATTTTGATTATGATTCGATTGTAGGTCTGCGGTATGAAGCACAAGAGAAATTGAAGAAGATACAGCCTGAAAATCTTGGACAGGCAGGGCGCATTTCCGGTGTAAATCCATCGGATGTAGGCATCTTAAGTATGGCCTTGAAGAAGAAAGAGACGCTTGAAGAGCGCTCAGTTTAATTGCGATTCGAGCGATTCGTTGTATCCGGTCAACTCCATATAGGCTTCTCCGATAATTTCACCATCTTCCGCAATATCGCAAGCGCCTTCCCAATAAGCAATCCCGCCGAGTTCTCCGGTTAACTCCTGCTCATCAAAGAGCGGGATAATCGAGAAGGAGAAAGGTTCTCCGTTATGCCGCAAGCCCGAGAGGGTGGTTTCTACTGGATAGTTGGAATTGGTTTTCGGGCTCTTCCAACGCCGGACAATCTCCCAAGAGAAGTCATCCGGGCCCATATGGGTGAGGTCGCCGTCTTCTGTGATCCAGACTAGTTTGGAATGGGGATCTGGATTTCCGTTCTGGTCGCGTAGAATATAGAGCATCAGTTCGGTTTGGTCGTCAAAACGGACGCTCAGCCAATCCCAGCCGACCTGGGTCTTGCTGAGTTGGCTACTGCTGATTTCATGGTCCATCCAAGCTTCACCGGAGACGGGTATGCTTTTATTGTTAAGTAGCACGTCACCAGTTATTTGCAACCGAGGGTATGTTATATACCAGCTGCAAGCGGAGCGATCAGCTCCTTTGGTAGAGAGGCCGTTTTCGCCAAACGTTACATGGGGCTTGGCGGGCTTTAGTTGGAGCCTCATCTCAACGTCTTCCTGAATCGTGGCACTTAGGTCCATGGTATATGACTCATCTTGTGTCAGCGTCCAGTTACCGTTCTGCATATCCATTTTATTGGTGGAGCAGTAGGCATCCCAGCCATCGCGGTTGAGACGCTCTTCGTGGTAGAAGCCTTTTTGGTTAATGTCACTGAAGGCCATGTGCGCCATGAAAATATGTTCGGACCCGAATGTCTTTGAGCCGGCATCGGCATCAGGTTTTATGGCATAGCGAAAAAAGGTAGCCTGAAACCCGTAGCGGTCTTTGTTGTCGGCATGCAGGTGTCCGGTGATGTACCACCATTCAATTCGGAACTCGGGGTGGCTGCCGTGATCGCGCGGAAACTGAAAGGCCGGAAATTCGGTTGGGATTCGATATCCATCATCTGTGTAAAGCTTTTCTGATGAAGCATTTACAGATATAAGGCTGAAGATAAGGGCTAACAGTGTTCGCATGGTTATTCTTCCTGTTCGGCTTTGAGTTGACTGCTCCAGATGCCGACGGCATAGCAGGTGAATGCGGACGCAATGAGAATGCCGGAGGAGAGGAGCAGCAGGTTAGCGGTGGGAAGCGCAAAAGCAAGCGTCCAACCAAAAGACTGTTTGTTGATAACGAAAACGAGAATATATCCAAGCCATATGCTGATAGCGAGTCCTCCCACCAGGCCGTAAAGACTCATAAAAAGACCCTCGGTTGTTAGGCTTTTGGCTATGTCGCGCCGACTGAACCCGATCTCGCGCATGACAGCCAATTCATTTCGCCGCTCCATAACGAGACTGAAGAGGGCGAGGGCAAGGCCGGCAATGGCAACCAATATGCCGATGGCTTTAAGCGCGTGTGTCACGGCGAATGTCTGGTTGAAAATGGTGATTACCTCAGCGCGTAGCACGCGGTTGGTGCGGATAGTCAGGCCGGGATATGCTTTTGCCCATCGGTTGCGAACGGTTTCAGGGTCAACGCCTGGTTTGAGCGTGGCAGCAAAATTGAGTGCGCGATAATCTTGGAACCAAGTGCAGACAAGGTCGCTATCGATAACCAGCGAGCCGCGTTCATTCCCATAATCAGCAAATATACCGCTAATTTTAACGGTTTTGGAACCGCTGGGTGTGGGTATCGTGATCGTATCATCGGGGTTCACCTTATAGCGTTGAGAGAAACTTTCGCTGGCTAAAGCAGGATATATTCCATTGGCGTCGGGTTTGGAGCGGTCAATCTGGCTATCGGGGGATTCGATCCAGATGAACTGGTCGCCATCCCACTCGCGCGTAGAACGCATCCCAACGATGAAGGTGGGGGCTTTTTCTAGGGTAAGTGGGATGATATGTCCAATGTCGGCGGATGCCACATCGGGGTCGTTTTGTAGCGATTTCCACGTTTTTTCGCTCATTTTGTTGCGATTTGAGGCATTTTCGACCCCTTTTACGGCTACGAACAGATCGGCTTTTAGGGTATGACCGATCCAATTGGTGACCGTATTTTCAAACGAGTGAATTAAAATATCCATGCCCGCCGCCATTCCAATGGCTGCCACCATACCGGCGACGGTGAGACGGTGGCGCCCCGTCAGGCGCTTGAGTTGTCCGGCAGCAATCCGCATGTGCGCGGAGAGACTGATGAAGGGGGCGAGTATGCGTGGGGCTGTCTTGAGTAGGGTGCCGCTAAACATAGCCGCACCCGTTAAAGCAAAGATAGCCGAAAGGTAGCCGCCTAGCGGAAAGCGGTTACCAACCGCCAGTTCTACGGGCGGCATGAAATGTGTGAGCCACGCCAGTAAAATCAGAGCGGCGCTCCATAATGTATGATTGAAACGGGTGGTTGTGGTTCCAAACCGTTCTTGCCGAATGGCTTGTATCGGTGGTGTGGAAGCGGCGTCGCGTGCCGGTACCCAGCCCGCTAGCAAGGAGACGACAATGCCCATGGCACCGGCGAGGGCTGCCTCCTGTGCATCCCACTGTGCTGCGGTGGCGGTCGTGTTCATATAAAGTGCATTCACGGTGCGTGCAATGGCTTGAACGCTGCCCTGTGCCAGCAGCCAGCCAATGAGGAGTCCCAGACCGCTACCGACTGTACCGAGTGCGATGGACTCAATGAGCCAAACGCTTTGAATCCATTGCGGCGTACAACCGAGTGCGCGTAGGGTTCCAATTTCGCTGCGCCGTCGAACAACGGCGGCTTCCAGTGCTTGTAGAATCAGATAGAGCCCGACGATTAAGGAGAGACCGGAGAGGATGGTAAGGTTCATGCGGAAGGCTGCGGTCATATCCTGCGTGGCCTGTCGCTGCTCGTCGCTGCGCATCCAGACCCACTTTTCGGGATCAAGTTGCTCGAGTCGTTCCAGTACGGCGGTGAGGATTTCATCCCCGCGGTCGCCTTCTGGAATAAAAAGGTCAATACGGTCGATGGTGCTGGGTCGTTCCGTAAATTGCTGAACAGCAGGTAGATCCATCAAAAATACGGCTTCTTCTTTTCCGGCGTCCAGCTCGCCAGGCACGAGGGTGGCGGCCACGGTTAGCGCACGCACTTGGTCTCCAATGATGACGTTAAACGAATCCCCGGATTTGGTTTGGAGCATGTCAGCCGCCGCTTGGGTGAGATAGACTTGGTCCATTGCGCCAAGCTGAATGTCGGCTTGGTCTTCTGTTTGGAGGGTGATCACCCCGCTGGAAGCGCGGGCATTGGATAGATTACGCAGCGCCATGAGGTCGAGGCCGACTAGGGTGATCTGCTTGGCATCAAAATCATCGTCATCTAGACCGCTACCGGGAAGGGCGGCGGTGGCTTCGATGACGGGTAGCATGACCACCGGAAGGTTGCCGAGGGTTCGCCGTAGTTCGGGCAGTTGCGCGACGGGCAACGACCCGGAAGGCGTTGACACGATCAGATCGCCACCGCCACTTAAGGATTGGGTGAATAGCTGAAAACCGGAGACGGCGGCACGATTGGCGAGGCGAACGGAATAGAGTACCGCCACGCCGAGGGCAATGATGGCGACCAGAGCGATAGTGGTGGTGGGCGAGCGGCGGGCATGTCGCAGTGTAAAGAGGCGGAGATAGGTGAGCTTCATCGGGGTAGCCTTTTTAGATTAATGTGCCGTCGTGAAGGTTGAGAGTGCGGTCGCAGGTGGCGGCAGCTTCTGGGCTGTGTGTGACCAAAAATAGGGCAATTTGATGCTTTTCGGTCAGATTTTTGAGCAAATCGAGCGTTTTTTGACCACTTTTTGAATCTAAGCTCCCGGTAGGTTCATCCGCTAGAATGAGTTTTGGGCGGTGTGCCAGCGCACGGGCGATCGCAATGCGCTGTGATTCACCGCCGCTCAACGTATCGGGATGGGCGTTGGCATGCGAGGTGAGCTCAACGGCTTCCAACAGTTCGTTGACACGATTTTTTCGTTCCTGCGCGGCAACGCCCGCAATCTGGAGCGTCAGTTCAATGTTTTCCGAGGCGGTTAGCGTTGGTAGGAGGTGGAAAAACTGAAAAATGGTGCTGATGTGGTGGCGTCGGATATGTGTGAGGGTGGAGGCCGAGGCTCGCGCTAAATCGTTTGATGCCAGAAGAATCTGACCGTTGTCGGGGTTGTCGATTCCTGAAAGCAAGTTGAGCAACGTGCTTTTTCCCGATCCAGAGGGACCCATCAGAGCGACGCGTTCGCCGGGCTGCATCGTGAAGCTGACATTTTTCAGCACCGTTTGCTTTCCATAGGTTTTGCTGACGCCCGCTACTTCTAAAAG
>CEOK01114014.1_pt1 | contig 18887 bp, 17 predicted proteins | sample 427001 | NCBI WGS metagenome assembly CEOK01 (sample SAMEA2591108, study PRJEB7988) | marine metagenome | isolation source: saline water (ENVO:00002010), including | reverse complement strand
TTATCCACATCCCAAAGGGAATTCTAGTCGATTTAATTGACCATCCCTACGTTCAGCGACTACGTAGAATACGACAACTAGGGCTTGGCTACTTGGTCTATCCGACCGCAGAACATAGCCGATTTTCTCACGCTCTTGGGGCTATGGAGTTATGCCAACGAGTCCTTCAAAATATCCGACATAAGGGAACCGATATTAGCGATGAAGAGGTTGAAAGTACACTCATTGCAATCCTACTCCATGACGTAGGTCACGGCCCCCTATCACACACATTAGAGCACTCATTAATTGATCATTTTGATCACGAAATGATGAGTACCAAAATCATGGCGGCTCTAAACGATCATTTTGACGGACGTCTCACAACAGCGATTGCCATTTTCGAAAACACCTATCCAAGAACCTTTCTACACCAATTGATTTCATCACAATTGGATATGGATCGACTCGATTATTTGAGACGCGATTCGTTTTTCACAGGGGTTTCGGAGGGAGCGATTGGTGTACCTCGCATTATTGAGACCCTTCGTGTTCACAACGAACAGCTGGTCTTGGAAAAGAAGGGGATTTACAGCGTAGAGAACTTTATTTTATCGCGGCGATTTATGTACCTACAAGTGTATCTACATAAGACGGTTCTCGCAGCCGATGCCCACATACGCGGGATTCTTCGACGCGTAAAAGAACTTTATGAGCTAGGTAAACCACCCTCTGTTCCCTCTCCTGGCCTCTCATACTTTTTGAGCCATGCTACCGCTGCTAAGAAAGGAATTAGTGACGAAATGATGGCGCAATACACATCCATGGATGACCATGATCTTTATGCGTGCCTCAAAACATGGCAGCATAGTGACGACGCTCTTCTTCGTGTTTTGTCTCAGCGCTTTTTAACTCGAAAACTACTTCGCACGACATTCCTCGATCATCCAGCAAGCGATACGATGATGGACGCTTTGGAGTCACCCACCCGTTCGATACTTAAAGAGTGGGGCATACAACCCAATCAAGTAGACGTAGCACCCACCTCCTATGTGCTTCATAGAGACATGTCGACCACAGAGGCCTATCATCATCGGGGTCAAGACATTATGGTTTTGCAAGAAAACGGTGAGATTGAGGAGTTTTCTAAAGCCTCGGATGCACAACATATAGCTGCCCTCTCACAGCCAATGCGAAGACCTTATGTCGTCCATCCAAAAGAGATTCAGATCGACGACTTTCTATCGTAAACTTTGTAGATCACCTCGTCCCCCGGCGTCACTGAAGTGCATTCCCAGACAGTGTTGATCTCATTGCGATATTCTGGGAAGGTGGTGTCCCCCTCATAAGGTTCAAGAACCTCCGTGATATAGAGTCGATCTGCAATCGTGAGACCCTCCTCATAGATCCGTCGTCCCCCTATCAGGAATAGATCCGTGGATTGCTCCTTGGCGTAGGCTTTGGCAGCATGGAGAGCTTCCTCAAATGTAGCATAAACATCGGTTTGTGTCTCTTGCGAGGATAAAGTCGAACTAACGACAATATTCTTTCGGCCAGGCAAAGGCTTCCCACCAATATCCGAAAAGACGTTTCTACCCATAATAATGGGAGCTCCCATGGTCGTTTTTTTAAAAAACGCGAGGTCTTCTTTGATTCGCCAAGGCAAACCACCTTCGTGACCTATGACCAAATTCGGATCATGTGCAACAATTAGGCACACTTTCATACGGCAACCTCAAATCGAATCACTGGATCTGGATCATACCCATCAAGGGTGAAATCATCAAAGGTGAGTTGATCTATAGGTTTTTGCGCAATAGTAAGTGAGGGTAAGGGTTTAGGTGTTCTTGTCAGTTGTTCTTTCAATCCGTCAATGTGATTGACATAGATGTGTGCATCAACAATCGTATGGGCAAACGTGCCAGGTTCGAGGCCTGTTTCTTGGGCGATTGCCATGGTTAATGCAGCGTAGCAGGCCATATTAAAAGGAATGCCCAAGGCAATATCTCCAGAGCGCTGCGTAAGATGGCAATGCAGTTTACCCCCAGACACATTAAAGATGTACATGATATGACAGGGAGGCAGGGCCATTTCGTGCATAAGTCCGGGATGCCAGGTATTTACAACCATCCTACGACTATTTGGATTGCTTTTGATCATGTCAATGACACGCTGAACTTGATCCACTTCGTCATAACGCCACAACACCTCCTCACGAGATTCACCTTGAGGGATGTATGCTTGGTCTGAATCACCCACCTTTAAAATTGGGTATCGTCGCCAAAGTACAGGGTATATAGGTCCTACATAACCGTTTTCTTGTGCCCACGCATCCCAAATATGAACACCTTGGTCATCTCGCAGCCATCGCACATGATCATCTCCCCGTAGGTACCACAGTAGCTCATAAACCACAGAGCGAAAAAACACTTTCTTTGTGGTTAACAATGGAAACCCCTTTGATAGATCTACACGATAAAACTCAGCAAAATTCGAAATGGTATCGGTTCCTGTGCGATTCTCTTTTAGGACTCCATTATCGAGAACTCGTTGAACGAGATCATGGTATACTTGCATATGAACTAATTCTTGATCGTTTAATGTGATGAAATGTTAAGAGATGAGCCCTCTAAGAAGGAACATCGCAATGGAAAAATAGATAATGATACCGGTTACGTCTACAAGTGTTGCCACAAAAGGAGCTGAAGTTACGGCAGGATCTAAACCCACCTTTGACATAATAAAAGGGAGCATCGACCCAGAAAGGTTTCCAAAAAGAATCACTCCAAATAGACTACATCCAACAGTGAGTGCTTGCATGAAAGAAAGGCCTATATCACCTGGCTGAAGCTCGATCCAAGCGTAGGTGATTCCAAATCCCATCAAGCCAACCATGACGCCCAAAATAGCCCCCGAAAGTAATTCTCTGGTGAATACACGCTTCCAGTCGATCAATGTGATATCATCTGTTGAGAGCGCACGAATAATCAAGGTAGCGGCTTGAGATCCAGAATTCCCCCCACTTGAGATGATCATAGGGATAAAAAAGGCGAGCATAGCCGCTGCAGCCAACATAGAATTGTACGCGGCCATTGCAGTCACTGTGAGCATTTGCCCCAAAAAAAGAATAAGGAGCCATCCAATACGCTTGCGGACCATCATGAAAATGGACGTCTCGGAGTAAACTCGTTCCAATGCATTCATACCCGCCATTAATTGCATATCCTCGGTCGTCTCCTCTTCCGCAACATCGATAATGTCATCAACGGTTACGATGCCTACCAAAATCCCGTCCGAATCAACCACTGGAAGAGCAATTCGATCATACTTACTAAACATCCTTACAGCTTCCTCTTGATCTTCAAATGCACTCAAGGCTGTGAATTGATGATCCATCAATTCTTGGATCAGTTGCGTAGGATTTGAGAGAATGAACTGATTAATCCGAAGATCATCAATTAATCGCTCTTGCTCATCCACGACATAGATTACATTCACGGTTTCTGCAGAGTGACCATATTGACGAATGTGTTCTAAACTTCGCTCTACGGTCCAATCTTTTTTAATCCGAACATAATTGGTGGTCATCAATCGACCAATACTCTCTTCAGGATAGCCCAATAGTTTTTTTACCTCAACCTGGTCCTCCGAAGACATACTGTTGAGGACACGTTGTGTAAGGTGGCCTGGTAGCTCCTCTAGCAAGGCAACCCGATCATCTGGCTCAAGATTACTCATGACATCGGCCATTTGTCTTTTGGAGAACACCTCAAGTAGCTCCTGACCATAAGTGCTTGACAAATAGGCAAAGACTTCAGAGGCTTGTGTTTTTTTGATTAATCGAAACACAACAACCGCCGTAGAAGGGTCGATATCCTCTAGAAGTTCAGCTAAATCAACGGATGGGACATCGGATAGCGCCTCTTTGAGTGACACCCAGTCCTTTTGGTCGATAAGTTCCTCAAATTCAGGTTTTAAAAGGTGAGCAATCATGGAGGTCTGGCAACAAAGATTTGTTTCAAGATACTAAATCAAACAGACTGATTTAGATGTTGGAGAGCAACCTTCGCCGCATGTTGTTCTGCTTGTTTAAGGCGACTTCCCTTGCCTTCGCCCAACACATTATGATTCACAGTCACAGAGACGGTAAACGTCTTTTTATGACCTGGCCCCTGCTCTTTGAGTAATTCATAGACCGGTTGGTCCCACTTCTTGGCTTGGCAATATTCAAGCAACATCGATTTATAATTATCAATTTTGGTAGAAACCTCATCAAAATGTATTTCTTCATCAAGAAGTGAGGCAATCATCGCTTTGACACGATCATACCCATAGGTCAAATACAATCCTCCGATTAGAGATTCAAATAAATCAGCTAATACACTTCTGGACTCTCGAACGGAGGCATCTTGAGTGCGCTCACCAAATTGGATGGCCTCGACCAGCTGAATCGATTCAGCAAGGGTAGCTAAGGTCTCTTTTTTTACAAGTTTTGACCGAAATTTTGTCAGAAAACCCTCGTTTTCCTTTGGATAACGTTCAAAGAGAAGATCTGCCACCACAAGATCTAGCACAGCATCCCCTAGAAACTCGTAGCGCTCATAGGTGTCGTATGATTCAACATTTGATGACTCTTTGGTGGAACGGTGTCGAAGGGCTTTTTCAAAGAGTGATATAGGCTGCAGAGATACACCAAGTCTTTTCTCTAGTTCTCTCCACTGGGGTTTTGACTTTGAGGTGGCTGAAACTACATCTTCGGCAGGATGATGAGTCTTTTTGGAGGTTGGGGCTTTCTTAAAGAGTCTTGACCATAGCCCCATGGTTAAGGCTGGTATTTTTTGAAAATCAGCGCCGTATTGTGGCCTCCAAATCCAAATGCATTATTCATTGCATACTGAACTTCTTTCACCACGGACTCATTAAACGTATAATTCAAATCACATTCAGGATCAACTTCACTGAAATTAATGGTCGGTGGTATAACGTCATGGTACGTCGTTAAGAGTGCCGCTATAGATTCGATTGCACCCGCAGCTCCCAACGTGTGACCTGTCATGGACTTGGTTGAGTTACAATGGATGGAGTAGGCATGATCTCCAAATACCGATTTGATCGATTTTGTTTCTGCAGCATCCCCTAATTTTGTGGATGTGCCATGCATATTAATATGATCGATCTTGGTGGTAGATATACCCGCCATATCGCAAGCATTGGTCATCGCGAGCTTGACACCATTGCCATCAGGATCGGGCGCTGAGACGTGATATGCATCCGCAGAAAACCCATAACCTACAATTTCGGCATAAATCCTTGCACCACGCGCTACCGCATGCTCAAGTGTCTCAAGTACCAAGATGCCAGCCCCCTCGCCTAAGACAAAGCCATCTCTTGTTGCATCAAAAGGTCTAGAAGCAGTTTCAGGAGAATCGTTGCGCGTAGAAAGTGCCTTCATTGCGTTGAATCCACCGATTCCGATAGGAACAACGGATGCATCAGCCCCACCTGCCACAGCAATATCTGACGTGCCAAAACGCACAGAATCGTAAGCCAGACCAATGTTATGAGACCCAGTTGCACAGGCTGACACAGCACAGAAATTAGGCCCTTTGAAACCATACCGTATAGATACTTGCCCTGCCGCAATATCAGGAATCATCATAGGCACAAAAAAGGGTGAAATCCCTCGTGGCCCCTGTTCATGCAATCCAATGCAGTTTTCGTAATAGGTCTTCATCCCGCCAATACCGGTCCCAATCATCACTGCTACGCGGTCCTTATTAATAGAATCAAGATCGAGTGATGCATCATCTATCGCCTTGTCTGAAGCGACAATCGCATACTGAGTCGTGGGATCTAAGCGTCTAGCCTCTTTACGATCAAAGTGATCCTCAGCAGCATACCCATCGATGAGGCCTGCTATTTTGGTTGCAAAATCTGATGTGTCAAAACGATCATTCGTTCTAACACCACTTTTACCCTCTACTAGGCCGTTCCAAAACTCTGCAGCACTATTACCTACTGGAGTTAAGGCACCAAGGCCTGTAATAACTACACGCCGCTGGGTCATCTATCCTATCAATTAAAGATGTATAAACAGCCTAGGCTGTCTTTTCCTGCAAATAGCTAATAACATCACCAACTGTGGCGATTTTTTCAGAATCTTCGTCTGGAATGCTGATATCAAATTCTTTCTCAAATTCCATGATTAACTCTACCGTATCAAGAGAATCGGCTCCAAGATCATTGGTGAAATTTGCTTCTGCTGTGACTTCTGATTCGTCTACACCTAATTTATCAACAATGATGCTAGTTACTTTTGATTGTACGTCAGACATGAGAGAGTGGTTTAATTTTTTGGTGAAGGTAAAAAGATAAAAGGTTTCTTTATGATAAAATAATCTAGGTTGTCCTTCTTAGATTTATCACATCGCCATGCCACCATCCACACGGATCACTTCACCGGTGATGTATGAGCTTTGATTTGATGCAAGAAAAGAGACCAAGTTCGCAACGTCTTCTGCTGAGCCTGGCTCCCCCAAAGGAATGGATCCCTTGATTGCGCTTAAGGTCTTCTCATCTAAAGATTCTGTCATATCGGTCGTGATGTATCCTGGTGCGATCACATTGGCTCGAATACCACGGCTTGCAAATTCTTTGGCAAAGCTTTTGGTGAAACCAATCATCCCCGCTTTGGATGCCGCATAATTACTTTGCCCTGCATTACCCATTAAACCGATGATCGACCCTACGTTGATAACCGAGCCATTTCGTTGTCTCATCATGGTTTTAGCAACCGCTTTACTACCATTAAACACACTCTTGAGATTCGTTGTAAGCACTTGATTCCAATCATCTTCACTCATTCGAAGGATTAATTGGTCTCGTGTAATTCCAGCATTATTCACAAGCACATCAATCTTCCCCCATGCCTCAACAACAGACTCTACCATTGCTTCTGCCTCTTCTAGTTTGGACGCATCGGATTGAAGTGCCATTGCCTTACTTCCCATTGACTCAATCTCTGCAACAACCTCTTGCGCAGGTCCATTTGAAGATACATACGTAATGGCTACATGGGCTCCTTGCTTTGCAAGATGAATCGCAATGGCTCTACCAATGCCCCGACTCCCACCTGTTACTATACATACAAAATCAGCTAATGGTTTACTCATAATGGCTCGATTGTTGTTTCTGGATACGATCGTTTCCACATTTTTTGAAGGACAACACCTGGGCCACATTCTGTAATGGAATCCACACCTAGGCCATGCACAGCTTCCATGGTCTGTGTCCACCGAACTGACCCCGTTAATTGGGATAGAAGATTGGCCTTTAACTCCTCTGGATCTCGACTTGCTGTTGCTGTTACATTGCTAAACACATCCATGTTGGCAGGCCTGAACACCACCTCATCCATTGCCGTTGCAAGCTCAGCCTCAGCAGATTTCATGAGTGGTGAATGAAACGCACCACTAACGGTCAACTCTTTGACCATTTTTGCACCTTCAGATTGTAGAAGCTCCATCGCTTCATGAACAGCTGAGATGTGACCAGACAAGACAATCTGGCCTGTTGAGTTATAATTCGCAGGCACAACATGGTGGTTATCTCGAGAAATACGCGTGCAAATCGATTCCACAGTCTCATCATCAAGTCCTAAAACAGCTGCCATCGTACCTGGTTGATTTTCACCGGCTTGCTGCATGAGTTCTCCACGTTTTTTTACGAGGTAGAGCGCCTCTTCAAATGACAAAACGTCTGCTACAACAAGAGATCCATATTCACCAAGGCTATGACCCGCTGTGAAGCTAAAGAACCCATCATCAGGTTGATGTTCTCGCCATAAGGCCATTGAATGGACAAAAATAGCCGGCTGAGTCCATTTAGTCTGAGTCAAGACATCCATGGGTCCTTCCAACATTACAGGAAGTAATTGCCCATCAAAGATTGCATCGGCTTGTCTTAGTAGATCCGCACCCGCTCCATTTGATTCCAGGAGTTCTTGCCCCATGCCCACTTTTTGAGATCCTTGGCCAGGAAATAAAACAGCTTTCACTACTTAGCCCCTCCCCACGTTAGCCACGTGGCACCCCAGGTTAGTCCCCCTCCAAATGCGGTCAAAATCAACTCATCACCCTTTTGAAGCTGATCTTTCCAGTCATAGAGGCATAATGGGATAGTCGCAGCGGTCGTATTGCCATATTTGTCAATATTCATCATCACTTGATCCATCGAAACACCCATACGATTCGCAGTAGCTTCTATGATTCTAGAGTTTGCCTGATGAGGCACTAGCCATGCTATATCGTCAGCAGCAAGTTTATTTTTTTTCATAATCTCCTCTGCTACTCCTGCCATGCCTTCTGTAGCACGCTTGAAGATGGCACGACCATCTTGACGGATAAAGTGTTTGCGTTGCTCAACACTCTCCTTGGAGGCTGGCTCTCGACTTCCACCTGCCTCTTGTACCAGATATAGATCTTCATCACCGTCGGTGTAGTGGATGAAATCACGGAACCCATGATCTTCTTCAGTAGCTTGCAGGACTACAGCCCCTGCCCCATCACCAAAAAGGATGCACGTATTACGGTCTGTGTAGTCTACAATCGAGCTCATTTTGTCGGTACCAATGACCAAGATTGTGTCAACTCTTCCAGACTCAATCATCATAGCAGCCGTTGAGAGTGTGTATAGAAACCCCGAACAAGCAGCCGATACGTCAAAACCGAAGGCTCCTTTAGCACCCAACGATTTCTGAATTAAGGCAGAAGTGGCAGGAAACATATAATCTGGTGTCACTGTAGCAACCAGAATCGCATCTACGTCAGATGTATCGACATTAGCACTATTTAGTGCTTCTATTGCTGCTTGAGTTCCCATGTGAGCTGCAGCCTTGTCGGGATCCTTCTCAATTCTGCGCTCGCTAATGCCAGTTCTAGTGCGTATCCACTCATCATTGGTCTCAACGAGTTTCTCAAGATCGGCATTCGTAAGGATGTGTTCGGGAATGTAATGACCAATGCCAGTAATGGTGGCCTTTCGTTGATTAGAACGAGCCATAAGGGTTAGTTAAGTGAGGTGAGAATACGTTGATTCAGCTCTACTTCTACGCAATGCATTGCATTGCTAATCATGTTAAAGATGGCCTTGGGTGTACTTCCACCGTGACCAACCATACTAATTCCATCTACTCCAAGGAACGGCATTCCCCCCACATTCTCATAATTGAAGGGTTGCATGGCTTCCTTGAAGACCTCTGCAACCAACGCTTGTTGTGCTGGTTCAAGGTTTTTTTCTTTCATTGTTTTGCCAAGTAATAGAGAAAGAACATCGGGGATAGATTCACCAAATTTTAACAGAAGATTCCCCACGAGTCCGTTACATAGAAAAACATCCGCTTTTCCTGTGAGTATATCACGCCCCTCTATGTTGCCTGTGAACTCAGACAAACCCTGAAGCGCATTATAGGCCTCAATGAGCATCTCTGTCCCCTTTTCTGCTTCTTCACCTACATTTAGAAGTCCAACTTTAGGATGTTCAATACCCATCAGGTGTTCCGCATAGATCCGTCCCATTTTGGCAAATTGGAGATAATGCTCTGCACGAAGTTCAAGATTTGCCCCTGCATCAAGCAGAAGCCTAAAGCCTTTAATCGTGGGGTAAACGGTCCCAATGGTAGGTCTCGCAACCCCTTCGAGCTTCCCAAGGATAAACATTGAGGCAGCCAGCAAGGCACCCGTGTTACCGGCACTTACAAACGCTTGAGCATGTCCCTTTTTTACGAGCCCATTGCCAAGTGCGATGGATGAATGTGGTTTTGTTTTTAGCGCAGCAGATGGCGCATCTTCCATACCTACAATTTCAGGTGCGTCATGAATCACACATCGAGAGAGGTCTAATCCTTGTGATTGAGCTTCTTCTCGAATGAGGCTTTCAGGGCCCAAGAGATGTAGAATTAGATGCGAGTGCGCCGCTAATGCAAGCTTTGCTCCTGCCATTGGGTTTTCTGGGAAGTGATCCCCACCAACAACATCTACGGCAACATGAAGTGACGTAGCCATCAGAGTCCGTTAGGCTTGTGTCGCGCCAATATTTAGGACTTTACGCCCTCTGTACATGCCACAAGACATGCATACGTGATGGTACCTGTGCTTGCTTCCACAGTTTGGACAGGTAACCAATGTAATTTCCTCGATTCCATGATGGGATCTTCGGAGATTTCGACGAGCTTTGGACGTTTTTCGTTTTGGATGTGCCATTATTATGTCACTTAAGATGTTTTAATGCCTGCCAGCGAGGATCCACAGATGTTTCCAACTCTGTATCACCAAACGTTTGTGTTGAAAATGGTTTAATCTGTCCGTTTTCATCGATAAAATCTGGGTGAAGAGGGCGAATCGGCAATTCCAAAACAATGGAATCTCTGACCTCAGCATCTAGAGTAACCGGATCATCGGGATTTGGAAAAGGCTTCTTCCCACCCGAGTAATCAATCTCCTCATGTGTAAACTCCGAAGAGTACGTCACATGATAGGATGACTCAACTGACGTTTCAAACCATTTCAAAGAACGTTGACATTGGCGTTTCACCACTGCATTGACTGAAAATGACACATCCACAAACCACTGAGTCTTATGGAAATTAAACTCTACCCTCGCTTCAAGTAACGAATTTTCACCAAGATCAAGCTCACCCAAACCTAAAGAGACATCTTTGGAAGCTTTCCCATCAGGTAGATCTTGGATCATGAAAGAGAGTTTGCCGTTTCCAGCCATAGCCTGTAAAGTTACGAAAACACTTTGGCTAGAACAATCAATCTTCAAATAAGCCGTGAAGTCTTTTATCAATTAATGAGACAACCATACCTAGATCTTCATCATTACCCACAAAGTCCAAGTCATCGGTATCGATAATGAGTTTTTGATGTGGATATCGCTGCACCCAATCTTCGTAGTACTCATTTAAACGCTCTAAATAATCAATACGGATGGTGTTTTCATAATCTCTTCCCCTCTTTTGAATTTGCTTAACAAGTGTTGGAACTTGTGCCCTTAGATAAATCAAGAGTGTTGGTGGGGTGATAAAAGGCTCCATGGACTGGAATAACTTAGAATAGTTCTGAAAATCTCTATCCGACATCAGCCCCATGTCATTCAAGTTTTTAGCGAATATTTCAACATCCTCATAAATGGTACGATCCTGAATAATGCCTGAATTCTTGGACAGCATTTCTTGATGATGGTCAAAGCGCTTAGACAAAAAATAGATCTGCAGATTGAAGGACCATCTACGCATATCCTCATAAAAATCTGACAAGTAGGGATTTCCATCGACGTTTTCAAAAAAAGCCTGCCATTTATAATGACCTGATAGAAACTCGGTTAGAGTCGTCTTCCCAGCTCCAATGTTACCAGCGATTGCAATAAATGAATGTTTTTTAGCCAAAAAAACTCTACCTGATCGTTGCGAATTATCCTCGTAAGATAGTAAGCATTTCTTTTTTATAAGCCTCAACTCCAGGTTGATTGTACGCATGGATGCCCATCAGGTCACCCATCACTCCCGTTGCGATCATATAGAAAGCAAAAAATGCACCTATTGAAGCCTCTGTAGCGTCCGGAAGTTTTACCTCAATCACAGGGATTCCGTCTTCGTAGTGAGCTTTTATGGTCCCCTTTTTGGCACTTTCATTTACCCAGGATAATGGTTTGTGTGCTAGATCTTCGAATCCATCCTTTTGATCATCACTAGGAATCTCAATTTCGGCAGATGGATTCTCTAATGAGATGATTGTCTCAAATAGGATCCTTGGCCCATCCTGAACCCATTGCCCCAATGAGTGTAAGTCTCTGGAATAAAAAGCACTTGCAGGGAATAGACCCATTGAGTCTTTTCCTTCTGATTCACCCTGAAGTTGCTGGACCCAATCAATAAGTCCACTACATATTTGATCAAACGAAGATAAACACTCAATGGTGTACCCTTTATCCATGAACCATTTTCGAGTGGACGCCAAGGTGAGCACATCCACTGGGTCTTGTTGGATCTCTTTGACCTGCTTCCGAGCACCCTCCATTAGCTCTTCAATATCAAGTCCTGCAACCGCTATGGGTAAGAGCCCTACTGGTGATAATACCGAGAACCTACCCCCAACATCATCAGGTACAACAAATGTGTCATAACCCGCTTCAAGCGCAAGGGTTCTTAAGGAGCCAGAACTTGAGGATGTAATCGCCACAATACGATCTTTAGCCTCATCAGCATGGTGCTTCTTGAGCCATGCCCTAAGAATCCGAAAAGTAACCCCCGTCTCTACTGTAGATCCTGACTTCGAAATCACGATGATTGACACCCTTTTTTTTGTCCCATCGTGCTTAGGTGCCTCTAATTCCGTCATCAAGTCCTTGAGTTCAGAGGCCCCAAGATGTGTCCCTACAAATCGCACTTCAGGAGCAAGCTGCTTTGCTTCATAGCGCAACGACGCAGTCATTGTAGCGGCTGCACCCAAATAACTCCCTCCAATCCCAATGCATAGAACAAAATCGGAGATCGACTGTAATTGGGCCGCCTTACGTTGAATACTCGCAAGTTCCTCTTTGTTTGACTCTAATAATAATGTATCAAGCCAGCCTAACCACTCACTACCTTGCACATTCTTATCAAAAAGATTTTGAAGGCTTTGTTGCGCTTGAGTGAGATCTACATGTTGCTTATCCATCCCTAGAATGGATGATGGAGCATGAACGTCAACCTTTATCATCTCAAAATTATAGCTAATTCTACGAGCTCGTAATTGATGTCTTTCTTTTTGGCAACAGCGCTCTTCAATGGCGTTAATTGGGTTCGTTTATTCACAATACCCACCATCACACTTGTATGTCCGTCCACGATGGCTTTGACCGCTTCCGAGCCTAATCGACTTGCTAAAACCCGATCTCGAGCTGTTGGAGAGCCACCTCGCTGAATATGTCCTAAAATGGTCACTCTCATTTCATACTGATTAAAATCATCTTTGAGCTTTTCGGCTAGTTTAAGCGCGCCACCTGTCTCATCCCCTTCCGCGACAATAACGAGACTACTCCTTTTTTGCTCACGCAAAATACCTTTTAAGGAAGCCCTAATGTCATCCACATCTAGAAGGGATTCTGGCAATAGAATCAATTCTGCACCAATAGAAATGCCTGTCTCCAAGGCAATAAAGCCAGCGTCACGCCCCATCACCTCTACCAAAAACAAGCGATCATGTGCATCTGCTGTGTCTCTGATCTTATCAATGGCTTGCATCGCTGTGTTAAGTGCCGAATCATACCCTATGGTGTCGTCTGTACCCGCCAAGTCATTATCTATCGTAGCAGGAACACCCACAACGGGAACACCAAACTCTGTAGCAAAAATGGATGCGCCTGTAAACGTCCCATCTCCTCCAATGGCAATGAGACCATCCAATCCCTTTTTTTGCATATGGTGATACGCCTTCTCTCGCCCTTCCTTAGTGCGAAACTCTTCAGAACGTGCTGATTTTAGGATAGTACCACCTCGTTGTATGATATTGGACGCAGAACTGGTGGTAAAATCGACAAAGTCACCTTCTATAAGTCCTTGGTATCCATATGAGACGCCAACAACATCCACATCAAGTGAGGTAGCAGTACGGATAACGGCCCGGACAGCAGCATTCATCCCAGGGGCATCTCCACCACTTGTGAGAACCGCAATTTTTTTCATGAAAGCAGAAGAGTTAGTCTGTATAAAATGATAAGTTCATAACATAGCACCTCAAAAGAACGGGTGCAACAATTTCCCCATTTCTTAATTCCTTTCGTTCCAACGTTAAGCGTCTCCTTCGTTTGTCCTTATCCAGATCTCTTTCAAAATCAGATTTAAAGCAGCGACTTCAACCTATCGAAGCCGATTTACACGCTTTTAGGTCCGTCTTTAAGCAGACGATCGCTACAGATGTCCCTTTGCTAAATCAAGTGATCGGGTATATGCATCGCCAAAAGGGGAAAGAGATACGCCCAGCACTTGTATTTATGACGGCGCGTTTGTTCGGTCCAACAACGCATGCGACTCATGTAGCTGCAACGATGATTGAATTGTTGCATACAGCAACACTCATACATGATGATGTGGTAGATGAGGCTGATTTACGACGAAATTTTACAACCATTCATCGTATTTGGAATAACAAGGTAGGGGTATTAATGGGGGATTATTTGCTCTCCAAAGGCTTAAGCATTGCGCTCAAAGAAGATCAATTAGCGCTACTAAAAATCACATCACATGCCGTGGAGAGAATGAGTGAAGGAGAGCTACGGCAACTCAAAACGACCAAGCTTCAAACGATGACTCAGGAGCGATATTATCAGATTATTGAGGAAAAAACAGCCAGTTTGTTAGCGGCATGCATGGAATCAGGGGCTGTGAGTGTTTTAAAGTCACCCTCAGAGGAAGCGCTGCGTGCAATCCATGATGCTGGGATTCAAATTGGCCTCGCCTTTCAAATCAAAGATGATTTGCTTGATTATCAAGACAAGGGAATTGGGAAAACAAAGCAACATGATCTAGAAGAGAGAAAAGTGACCCTCCCCTTACTCAAAGCAACAGCTAATGCTTCACCAGCAGAAATTAAGCAAGCCATGAGACGCTTTAAGCGCCGCCGTAAGTCAAAGAATGATATTCAGTGGATTCTTCGATTCGTGGAGGAGCATCAGGGAATGAAGGAGTCTGAAGAGGTCATGATTCAACACGTTGAACGGGCTATGACAACGCTAAGCACACACCCCGATAGACGAAAGGATGGTGATGCGTCTGAGACACTGAAACAGTTTGGGCAACTCATAGACTTTGTCATCTACCGATCGGTGTAGGACGTGTGAGTAAAGTTGCTCTCCCATTTAGTACGATGTCCAAAGCACCCAAGTCCACAGCTACATTATCTATAGGGTCCATGTCTAAAGCTTCCATAACAGAGACGATAACACATGATGGCTTTCTAGTTGTTTCAGATCTTCATGTGGGTGCCATAGATCAAGCACAAGATCATTGGCCAGCTAGACTGGAGAGCCTAGCTTCGTATGCGTTTCATAATCAACTACATCTCGTTATTGCAGGCGATTTATTTGATTGGTGGATGGATTATCCTAATGCTCGACCTACCTCTTACTTTCCATTTCTGGAACAATGGCGGTCATTTACAGAAAAGGGATTGCAAATTACTCTTATCCCTGGTAATCATGACTACTGGATTGACGACTCCAAAACCCTTGCTGGAATAGACATAAAAAGAGAATCCTTGACGTTGGAGACGCCTTTTGGTTCCATTTTTGTATTTCATGGAGACGGGTTTGATCACCCTACAAAAAACTTACCTAAACCTTGGCTCCACCAATGGCTTCAGCATCCTTGGTTCGTTTCATTCTACCAAGCCATTCTTCCACCAAAAATGGGGTGGAAACTCATGGCTAGTTTTTCATCTTGGAAACGCTCTCCAGATACCTCAATAGATCGGTTGAATCAATGGGCTGAAACCAGTATACCCGCTATGGATGCCATAATTGCCGTTTGTGGTCATGATCATGAACAACGCATCACGAAGGTGGGTGAAAAATGGTATGTTAATTTAGGGTTGTTCTTGGAAGATCAAGTTGCCCTTCAGTACAAGAATCAGACCCTTTCACTCGTTAGGATAGAAACTTCAACACAAACGTCTTGGCCAAACCTAAAAATCTTTCACACCGAAACTTCATCTGTATAGAAGCGATAGGTCTACTCGATCATGAGTGAATCCATTGATAGAAAACGTTTTTTGAGTGATCCAGAGTATCGTGATCAGGTGCGCCAATCAACCAGGAAGCAATCAGTTGGCGCCCCTTCCATTTTGATCGTTTTGGTCATGGCCTCGTTATTGACTTTAGCGATGTTTTTCTGGCTTGGGCAAGAACTGCCTTCCATTGAAGAGCTAGAAAATCCAAAAACAGCCGTCGCCTCTGAGGTGAAAAGTCGGGATGGCGTAGTTCTAGACCGTTATTTTACCGAAAACCGTACGTGGGTTCCTATAGAGGAGATCTCTCCCAACATCTTGGATGCCCTAGTTGCAACGGAAGACAAACGGTTCTACACTCACTGGGGGATTGACATCCAGCGGTTGTTAAGCCTTCCATACTACTGGGCACAGGGCAAAATTCAAGGTGCTTCCACTATTACCCAGCAGCTTGCTCGAAATCTCTATAAAAAAATCGGAACGGAATTTTCCGTCATCCGAAAATTAAAGGAGATGATTACAGCCATTCAGATTGAGCGAAACTACACGAAAGAAGAAATTCTTGAGATGTACCTGAATACGGTTGAGTTTGCAAATAGTGCTTATGGAATTGAGGCTGCATCAAGGATTCACTTCAATAAGCCAGCGCGTGACATTACTGTTACGGAGGCCGCAACACTCATTGGTCAACTCAAAGCTATCTATGCGTATAACCCGCGGATCTTCCCAGAAAGATCACAATCTAGAAGAAATATCGTCTTGCAGTTGATGCAGACGAATGAAATGTTGGATGAGTTCACAGCAAATCAACTTATGGCTGAGCCCATCGTTTTAGACTATCGCCCCCCTTCAAAAGCCGGCAGAGAGAGTCGCTACTTTGGGGAGTACATTAGAATGCAAGTCCAAGATTGGCTCGATGAACAAGGCTTAGATCTTTACAGCGATGGACTCACCATTTACACAACCATAGATTCACGATTGCAACGACATGCTGAGTTGGCAGTCACACAAAAGGCTGATTCGCTACAAAGAATCTTCGAAAATGAATGGACATCCCCCGGGGGGGAATACATGGACTTACTCTGGGAAGAGTATCCACAATTTTTACCCAGCTTTCTAAGAGAAACCAATGAGTATAAAAACGGCTTTCAACGCTTCACTACAGACCAAGAGTCGGTCGTATTTGATTCATTAAGAGCCGATTCAGCATTCATTGCGAAGGTAAAAAGAGAACGTACGCAGCTTCAAACAAGTTTTGTTGCGATTGATCCCTCTAATGGGAACATCATGGCATGGGTTGGTGGAAGGGATTTTGGATCCAAGCAGTTTGATCATGTGTACCAAAGTAAGCGACAAACAGGGTCTACATTTAAACCTTTCGTCTATACCGTGGCCATTGATGCGGGCTATCAACCCTACCATCGTTTATCGAAGTTTCCGACTAGCTTTATTGATCGAACAGGTCAATTATGGGATCCAAGGGATCCTTCCATTGAAGAAGGACCCGAAATGGTTACCCTCAGAAAAGGCCTTGCTAGGTCGCTCAACAACGTGACTGTTCGACTACTTCCAGAGATTGCTGGCGCACCTGGAACCAATCAACTACGTGATTTGGAACCAGCCGCACAAAAAATCAAAGAGCTCGCGAGTGCTATGGGTATCGATATGAGTACCACCCCTGCTTATCCCTCTATTGCGCTGGGAACCGCAGAAACATCGTTGTTAGAAGTTGTCAGTGCGTATACTACGTTCGCAAACAAAGGGGTTCATATTGAACCCGTCGCTGTAACCCGAATTGAGGATGCCCAAGGCAATATTATACGAGAGTTTTTCCCTGAATATCGTGATGAGGTCATCTCACCAGAGACAGCATACATCATGATTGATATGCTTCGTGGTGTGATTCGAGGAGGTGATGGTTTCTTTGGCACAGGTGTTAGATTGCAGAATGTATACAATGTTCGGCAAGATATTGCTGGGAAAACGGGAACTACACAAAATTCTGCGGATAACTGGTTTGTAGGCATGACACCCCACTTAGTTATGGGCGCTTGGGTCGGGGGTGAAGACAGGCGTATTCGCTTTCCGGAGAACACCTTTATTGGTCAAGGAGCTAGAGCCGCTTTACCTATAGTTGGCACATTTATACAAAATGTCACCGAAGACCCTGAAGCTCAATGGAGTACAGAGCCATTTGAGCCTCCTGTTGGATTTGTGATGCCTCAAGAGCCTGAATCAAACAAACAATCAGAAAGAAGATTGGAGCTAAGAAGTCGTTGGTAATTTACCTTGACTCACCATGATACAATCTGATGAATTTTTAATAACCACACATCATCAAATCACTTCCTATAGGAGAGCCCGGTGGTGCAGGCAAAGATGAGGGTATCTCAAAATCAGAAGGATTTTCAAAATAGGAGTCGATCATTAAGCTGGCTTGCTTAGCCATTGGGTCCTTACGTTCTTCAAGAGTATCTAAGAGTTGTTCAAGTTGTGCTAAAACTTTTGCTTTCGTTAGAGGATTGGCCTGAGAGGAGGTATGTAGTTCGATCATATGAGAGACCACGACGAAGTTCACAACTTCCGCAATTACGCCCTGGTAACCAGTTTTGGTTGATTGCTCCCAGGTAGACCCTAGTAACGTCTCTATGACCTCCTCAAGACCAAGGGTGTTTTCCCTTGCATTAAATTCTACAAGTCTGTTTGCACGTTGTGGATGCAAGAGTAATCCAATGGCTGCATTTGCAGCTGTCTGAGCCATACTTAGGGCATCCAATGATGGTCCCGTATTTCCTCTAAATAGTTCTCGAGACGTGGGTATTCCAGCAGGTCTTGGAGGTATGAGATCCAATATCGATTCTGGCAAGGCAAGTACATTTGGATCAACAGCTTTTATCATCTCTTTTAGTGCCTTGCGTTGAAGATCATCATCTAGAATACTTGGACTTAGTTGATTATCACCGCGGACATTGTAACTATACTGATATCCACCAATTAGCTTTACCGTTGCCTCAAGTTGGTATCGATGGAATAAGTAGATCGGCACAAGCACATCTTCTAAATAGGTCATTGGTGTCCCCATAGAAATGACCGCCTCCCCAAAATTTCGAAGTGCAATATCCCGAACTTCAAGAATATGTGACA
>CEOK01104369.1_pt1 | contig 18941 bp, 4 predicted proteins | sample 427001 | NCBI WGS metagenome assembly CEOK01 (sample SAMEA2591108, study PRJEB7988) | marine metagenome | isolation source: saline water (ENVO:00002010), including | reverse complement strand
AATTGGTGGAATCAAAACTGAAATATACACTTCAAATTCAAACAATACAGACTTGCCAATTTTTTCTTTTAGAAGAGGCGTAAGTGGCGTTGACAGAGTATTTGAAATAGTGCCAGCAACAATACAAGATTCAGAAAACATTTATGAAAGCACACCAATACCGGGTGGAGGATTTACATACGCTTACAGAACAGATGGCGCAGGTGACAATTCACCTAACACAGGATTTTTTGCTTTGTTCAAACAAGGCACATTAGGCAATGTTGAATTTAGTGTTGATAATCCGACCACAAACTTTGTTCAGCCATTAAACGTAGACAACATCAACAACACAGATGTTTGGTTATATGAATTAGATGATTTTGGCCAATTGGAAAATTTATGGAAACAAGTTCCATCAACAGTTGGCAACAATGCAATATACAATAGTTTAGAAAAAACTGAAAGAAACATATACAATGTTGTAACACAAAACAACGATAATGTTGATTTAGTATTTGGTGATGGCAATTTTTCAAATATTCCATCAGGTACATTTAGAGCATATTACAGAACTTCTGACAATGCTAATTTTTCAATTCAACCTACAGATTTGTCAGGCATAACTTTTAACATTGGTTACAATGACAAAAATGGTGCTCCACAAACTTTAACTGTAACAGCATCTTTACAACAGTCAATTTACAATGCATCAGCAACAGAGTCAAATAATTCTATCAAAGAAAAAGCACCGCAAGTTTATTATTCACAAAATAGAATGATCACAGCAGAGGACTACAATGTAGTTCCTTTAAGTGCTTCTCAAGATATTATCAAAGTAAAATCAGTGAACAGAACAGCATCAGGTATATCAAGAGCAAAAGAAATTATTGACCCAACAGGAGCATATAGTAATGTGTCAACTTTTGCAGATGATGGAATTTTATACAGAGAAGAACTTGCACCAACATTTACTTTTACATTTACAAACAAAAACGAAATTTTAGATACAATCAATACCAGTGTTGAAGCCAGATTAAAAGATGCAGAAGTCAGACAGTTCTTTTATTTGAAATACGGAACAAAAGATCTAAGTTCTTTGACAGCAAGTTGGAATTCAACAACCACAGGCACAAACACAAATACAGGATATTTCACTTCAGGTGGTCCTTTAGCAGTTGGTGACTTTGCAACATCTAACTTAAAATTTGCAAAAGTTGGATCATTAGTTAAATTTACATCACCAGACACAAGAGAATTTTTAAACGGAAAACTAGTAACTTCAGGCACAGACAATGCTGAAGACAGATTATGGGCAAAAATTTCTGGAGTTGTTGGTGATGGTTCGAACAGTGGTGAAGGAAACTTAGAATCAGGTGTTGGACCAATTACACTTAATAACATAGTGCCAGCAAATTCAGTATTGAATGCTATATTTCCTCCATTCACAACAACAATGACTACAACTTTGAAAAATGATATCATTGACAGAATAGATGCTTTTGAAGAGTTTGGTTTGAGATACAATGAAAATACCGGTGAATGGGTTGTGATCACTTCTGCCAATCTAAGTGCGTCAAACACATTTAGTTTAAACTTTGCAGGAGATTCAACATCAACCAATTTAGATGCTAGTTGGTTCTTTAAATTTACTAATGATGGAAATACCTACACAGTAACGTACAGAACATTGAATTATATTTTTGAATCAGAAGCACAAAACAAATTTTACTTTGACAAAACTGAAAAAATTTATGATTACAAAACAGGACAAGCAGTAAAAGATGTTGTAAAAGTTCTTAAGAACAATTTAGTTTTAAGTTCAAGCACTGCTTTGGGTTATCCAATTAATTGGCAAGTTGTTGACACAGTGGAAGAAAATGATGGTTATCAAGACAACAGAAAAGTCAAAGTTGGATTTTATGACTCAGACGATGATGGAGTGGTTGACAATCCTGATATTTTTAATATTGTTGTGGAACCAGACACAACACCAACAACAAAATTTGTGTTTTTTGAAAAGTATTCATCTTACAATAATATAGAAAGATTTAGACCATATGCTTCAACAAATTTTATTGTTTCACAAAATGAAGCAGACATAACACTTCCTGGCACATACACAAATGGCCAATTGTTTTATTTCTATGATGAATCAGAAAATGTAATCAAAAAATATGATTCATCTACAATTACTTTGACAACCACAACAGATTATCAAGCCAGACGGGGCAGAAGCAATATTGATTTTCAATACAAGCATTTTGCAGGACAAGACACAAGAATTGATCCAGGTGTAAGCAACATAGTTGATGTGTACATGCTGGAAAGAAACTACGATAACAGATTTAGAACATGGTTAAGCGAAGGTGGTACAAAGCCAACAGCATCCACATCTGATCAATTAAGAGTAGCATACAGTGGTACATTAAACTCTTTAAAAAGTCTTTCAGATCAAATAGTTTACCATCCAGTGAAATACAAAATACTGTTTGGTTCAAAAGCAGATGAAGAATTCCAAGCAACATTTAAAGTTGTTAAAAATCCTTCAAGCAATGTTACAAATGCAATAATACAGACCAGAGTAATTAAAGCACTAAATGAATTTTTCGCTTTAGATAATTTTGACTTTGGTGACACTTTTTACTTTACAGAATTAGCGGCATACATTCATCAACAACTAGCACCTGATTTGCTAACTGTTGTAATTGTGCCAAACCAAAGCGGACAAAGTTTTGGATCATTGTTCCAAATATCTGGAGCAGGCGATGAAATTTTTATCAGTGGGGCCACCGTTGATGATGTTTCTATAATTGATGCACTCGGCGCCAACCAACTTGCGGCTTCCGGCACAGTTGTGACATCAACCACATCAACTACAACTACAAGCAGATCTACATCAGCAGTATCATCAGTGACCTCTACAACATCAGGAAGTGGATATAGTTCCGGCGGTTCTTCATCCAGTTCAGGCAGTAGCGGGTCAGGATACTAAAGATGGCAGATAGAGCAATCAATTCACAAATAAACAACGTTGAATACAAAGACAAAAATGGCAACGTAATAAGAAGAAGTATTGGTCATCTTCCAAGTTTCTATAGAACAGACGCCAACGAAAGATTTTTATCAAGCACAATTGATCCTTTAATACAACCTGGTAGCCTACAAAGATTAGACGGTTTTGTGGGACACGAATATGCTTATACAAGAAATCCCAAAGACAAATACATCAGTGCCACAAGCACAGATAGAAAAAATTATCAACTAGAACCAACAGTCACTTACACTGACAAAGACACTGCAAGTGTAAATCCTGAAGACAGAGTAAAGTTTACAGGTACCTATGATGACTATCTAAATCAAATCAAATTTTTTGGTGGCTTGACAGACAACCAGGACAGACTTAACAAAGAAAAAGTCTATGCATGGAATCCAGCCATTGACTATGACAAACTTGTAAATTACAGAGAATACTATTGGTTACCAGAAGGACCAAATCCAATCAGTGTAAACACAATAGGCACAGGTACCACAACAGAAATAAAAGTTGCTAACAATGCCGCTGGTGCATATACTTTCAGCACAAGAGCCGGCACAGACAATCCTACTTTAAAATTATACAGAGGCAACACTTACAAATTTATAGTGAATGCTTCAGGTCATCCTTTCTATATAATGACCGAACCTTTCAAAACAGGTATTGATGTAGATGGTTCAACTTCGGTTATTTACAGCACAGGAGTAACCAACAACGGTACAGACAAAGGCACAGTGGAATTTGTTGTACCAACAGATGCACCAGATGTACTTTATTATCAGTGTGGAAACCACACTGCCATGCATGGTGTATTGACTATTGAAACCATAGACAGTAGCACAAACATTGATGTTGAAAATCAAATTGAAGGTGCCAAAAATTACACAACATCAGCAGGTGTTAAGTTGTCAAATGGAATGAAACTTAAATTTGGCACTAATGTAACCAATGCCAGCAAATACAGTACAAAACAATTTTATGTGGAAGGTGTTGGAGATTCAATAACTTTAACTGACAGTGCAGATTTGATTACTCCTGAATCGTATGCAACAGAAACAACAGAAACATATGACTCAGTGCCATACGATGACAGGCCATACCAGATCAGTTTTTACAGACCTGTAGACAAAGATTATATCACAATAAACAGAAGTTCAATTGATCAAAATGCTTGGTCAAGATACAACAGATGGTATCATAAAAGTGTTTTAGAAACCACTGCCACTGCAAATGGAACAACTGCAAATCTTTTAGAAGAAGATAGAGCCAAAAGACCAATTATAGAATTTGATTCAGGACTAGCGTTGTACAATCATGGTACAGTGGCCAAAAAATCTGTAACACTAGTTGACACAGTGACTACTGATGTATTTTCAAATGTTGTCAACAAAACAGGTTACATTGTTGATGGTGTAAGTCTTGCAGAAGGAATGAGAGTGTTGTTTACTGCTGACACAGACACACTTGTAAAAAATAGAATTTATGTTGTTAATTTTGTCACAGTAGGTTCAAGCAAAGTTATAGCACTAACGTCACCTGCGGATTCAAGTCCAGCAGACAAAGAATGTGTTTTTATTGAACTGGGTACCAGCAACCAAGGAAAAACTTATTTCTATGATTCAACAGACAAGACATGGTCAGTAGGACAAACAAAAACTGCACTTAACCAAGAACCATTGTTTGATTTGTTTGATTCAGATCATGTTAGTTTTTCAAACACAACAACTTATCCAACAACTACATTTACTGGAGCAAAAGTTTTTAACTTTGCCACAAGCACAAGCAGTGTCACTGACACAGTATTAGGTAAAAAAATAAAATATAAAACCATAAACAATGTTGGAGATATTGTTTTTGAATCAGATTTAAGTAGCGGTTCATTTACATACACCTCTGGCAATGACTCTGTCACAAAAAAATACGGCTCAGGACATTTACACTACACAACAGGACTTACAACACACAACAGCAAAAGTGGTTGGATTGAAAGAGAAGAAGAAAGTAAACAACGAGTAATAAAAACAATTGTTGTAACCAGTGATGAAAAGAAACTGTTTCCAATAGATGTTTATAAAAACAGCAAGTCACTGACAGATCTTGAAGTGTCAGTGGATGTTAATCACGTGAGAAAAGATTTAACAACTGACTACACTTTGGCAGACGGCACTGTAAACAAATATGTAAGTTTCAACAAAGATCTAGCAGTAAATGACATTGTAAAAATTTCAACTTATTCTGCAACAAAAAAAGTTGACGGTATTGGTTTATATGAAGTGCCTGAAAACTTATCAGTAAATCCATTCAATGCACAATTATCAGAATTCACATTTGGTGAAATACTGAATCACGTGCATGACATACAGGAAAAAAACATTGATGTTGTTGGCACCATACCAGGATCAAGCAATTTGAGAGATCTTCCTGAGGTAAGAACCAAAGGCGGCACAATACTACAACACACAGGAGCATTACCGCAAGGTATCTTTAATTTGATTGATCAAAATGCCAATACAATAAGAGGCTTAGAATATGCAAGTTTAGAATATGAAAAATTCAGAGACAGTTTCATTAGCAAAAGTTTTGGCAAAAACTTTACAGGTGATGTGCCAGAATTTGTAGACGAAATTTTGACTGCAATAGCAGATGAAAAAAATCAAACTTTTCCTTTCTTTTACGAAGACATGGTTGGATTTGGCAAAAATGTTTCAACCAAAACATACACAGTTCAAGATTCAAGCGAAGTAGATTACGCAATTGATAGTGTACATAAAATGAACACTGTCAGTAACAGAGCAGTCTATGTTTATGTAAATGATGTGCAACTAACTCATAACACAGACTACACATTCAATACAACCGACGACAGTGTTACCATATCAAAAACGCTTGTAGTGGGCGATATTATTAAAATAAAAGATTATGCCGACACAACCGGAAGTTTTATTCCGCCTACTCCTACAAAACTTGGCATGTATCCAAAATTCAAACCTGAACTAGTTACGGACAACACATACAGAACAAGCAAAAGTGTAATTGTAGGACACGATGGTTCAAGAACTATTGCTTATGGTGATTACAGAGATGACCTATTGTTAGAACTTGAAAAAAGAATTTACAACAACTTGAAAACTGCATATGACTCATCTCTACTTGCAGAAACAGATGTAAGACCATCGGTGTTTAAATCCACAGGCTACACCAATACAGAATTTAACAGTGTATTGAGTTTGGATTTTTACAACTGGGCAGGAAAAAACAATGTAAGTTGGCAGAACAACACAACCTACAAAGAAGATGATGCATTTACCTGGAACTATAATTTAGCCAGAGATTCAGTATCTAACAATCTAAGTCCAGGATACTGGAGAGGCATTTACAAATTGTACTATGACACAGACAGACCTCATACTCATCCATGGGAAATGCTTGGATATAGCGAAAAACCCAGCACATGGGAAACACATTATGGACCTGCACCATACACAGCAGGCAACAGCGTTCTATGGGATGACCTAGAAGCAGGCTATGACAGAACTCAAAGCACAACAATAACAAGATATATTAGAACAGGTTTATCAAATTACTTGCCTGTTGATGACAACGGAAATCTAAAAAGTCCAATAGCGGCAAAATTAATACAAGGTGACACAACAAGAAATAGAAATAGGAATTGGGAGTTTGGTGATCAGTCACCTAGTGAAACTGCATGGAGAAGATCACCTTCTTATGCTTTCAGTGTTGCAAAAGTATTAGCACTAACAAATCCTGCCAAGTTCTTTGGATTGTTTTTAGACAATGCAAAACTTACAAGAAACACAGCAAACAACCTGGTTGATTCAACAACAGAAGTAAGACAAACACTTGCTGATACAAAATATCATTTAGAAACAGAGACTAACGAAGTTACAGGTGTAACAACAAGATACATGACTGCTGGGTACCAGCCTTGGGTAGTAAATTATCTAATAAAAAATAATTTAGATCCTGCAACTTTTTACTATGACAAGATGAAAAATCTAAATGTCCAACTTGCTTACAAACTTGGCGGGTTTACAGATAAAGAAAACATCAAAGTTTTAACAGATTCCACATCACCAGCGTCTGCAGGAGGCACACAGTTTGTTCCAGATGAAAACTACAAAATACTTTTTAGAACATCTAATCCTGTAAACAGTTTCAGTTATTCAGGTGTGTTAATAGAACTTAACACAGATACAACCACAGATGGTTCAACACTGCAAGGTGGTTACAAAGTTATTGGTTACAATGCACTTCAGCCTTTCTTTAAAGTTTTTGAACCAATGAAAAGTGGAAGCACAAAAATTAAAGTGGGCACTGCCGAAGCAGTAATTTACAAAAATTACAGAAACACTGTAAAAACTGTGACCTACGGAACAGTGTTTACTACTGTGCAAGAAGTTATTGACTTTTTAGTAGGATATGGAAAATATTTAGAATCACAAGGATTTGTTTTTGATAAATTTTCAAACGAAATCAAAGAAGTTAACAATTGGGAAACTTCAGCCAAAGAATTTTTATACTGGACAACACAAGGTTGGTCTTCAGGAGCGGCAATAACTTTGTCAGCAGGAGCAGACGGATTTAATCTTGTCACACAAAACAGTATTATTGCTAGATTGACCGATGTGAAAGGACAGTACAGTGTTTTAGATGCTGGCGGAAGAATAATTGGAGTCAAAGATATTTCAACAAAAAGAGCAGGCACAACTTTCAATATCAGTACAAAAAATCCTGAATTAGGTATTTTCAATATTCAAATGAATGCTGTTCAAAAAGAACACATGATTATTTTTGATAACAAAACTTCATTTAATGATGTTATCCTTGAATTACCAACAGGATTCAGACAACAAAGACTCAAATTAATTGGTTGGAAGACAGGCAACTGGAACGGTGACTACTATGCTCCAGGATTTATTTTTGATGAAGCACAAGTATCTTTATGGTTAGCAAACACCAATTATGAAATTGGTGACACAGTTGAATATGATGCAAACTTTTATGTTGCAAAAGTAAATCATAATTCAGGTTCAGAATTTGACTTTGCTAAATGGCAGATCAAAGATGCAAAACCTGTACCGCAGTTGATACCAAACTTTGACTACAAAATAGATCAATTTAATGATTTTTACAATCTTGAAACAAACAATTTTAATCAAGGGCAACAAAGTCTTGCACAACACTTAATAGGATACCAAAGCAGACCTTACCTTGAAAATCTTTTTGCTAATGATATATCACAATACAAATTCTATCAAGGCTTTATCAGAGATAAAGGCACAAGCACTGCTATAGATAGATTACTAAAAGCACAATTCAATGATGAAAATTTAGATATTGAAACATATCAAGAATGGATGATAAGAGTAGGCGAGTTTGGAAATGCAGATGGTGTTAAGAGTCTGCAGATCAAAATGCCTGACAACACATTCCTTCACAACACACAGTCGATTGAATTACTACCTAATGGAGGCACCAAGTCCTATGATAGATCAGTAGGAGTTGAAGACAATGAACTTTATGATAAACCTTTAGAATATACCGCAAGTGCAACTTTTGACAGATACGATTACACAAAACCAGGCTTTGACAGAGATGTAATACAGAAATTTAAAACAGCAGGTTGGGTAAGACCACAAGATGTACAACACACTGCATATGATATTGATGACATTACAAATTTAGATGTTAACCAAATACAAAACAACGATTTAATTTGGATTGCACGAAAAGAAGATACCAATTGGGACGTTTTAAGAATAAGTCCTGCAGATATTACAGTAAAAAGTGTAAGAAGTTTCAACAATGACACACAAATGATCATAGAATTTTCTTTACCGCACAGTTTTGTCAAAAACGATTACATGGCAATTAGAAACAGTCAATTTGCCAACTTAAATGGTGTATACAAAATACAAGAAATACAAGATGGTACCAGCGTATTAATTAATTTTGAGAATGCTTCAAGCCTCGGTACGCCGAATTCAGTACTTGCAGATGAATCTACACTGGACACTTATGGTGATGTTTACAAAACAGTTTCAGTAAGAGTCGCATCAATGAACAATGTAAATGATAGATTATCTTACAGAGAATACAAAGATGCAGACGACATCAATAAAATAAAAGGTGACAGAGTGTTTGCTGAAAATGTTGGTGGCACTTATAAAACTTACGAAAAAGTTGACCCATATGCTATAAATTATCTTGGATCTCCGGATTCTGATGTAAATCAAGACTTTGGTTACAGGTGTCTTTCAAGAGAAGACGGTAGAACACTTGTTGTGTCAGCGCCTGACAAAGGTCAAGGGACTGTGCATTTCTACTTTGCTAGAGATGTAAGTGGTGACAATCCAATATACACAATACAAAACAGTTTCACTATGACTGATAACAACGATAACACAAGTAGATTAGGTGAAAGTTTATCAATCAGTAGTGATGAAAATTTTGTTGTTGCAGGTGCACCTTATGCCAATGCAATGGCACTAGATGGCAGTACAAGACAGATTGATTCAGGTTTGATCAAAATATATCTATGGGGTAGTAGTACTTTAAATTACAGTCTACTAACAACTTTGACATCACCATTTGATGGATCAAGCAATTTAGAAAATGCAAATTTTGGTTGGAGTCATGCTATTGCAGAGCAAGGCACTGCGTCAACTCGTAGTACAACAGACAAATACTTGTTTGTTTCAGCACCAGGTTATCAATCAGACACAGGGGTTGTACATATGTATACCTGGGGTGTTGGAGCAGATGGCTCAACATATGACACCTGGACACAGCAGACATCAATACAATCAAATGATCCTGACGCAGGACAGAGATTTGGTCATAGACTAAAAGTAAATGACAACGGTGACATTCTTGCTGTTAGTTCCAAAGCACCAGGCAAAGCAGGTAAAGTAGAAATTTTTGTAAGATCAAGTGTGACCAATGATGATAGTACACAATACATTTGGACACACAGACAAACACTAGAAGGTGCTACTGCAGATGGTTCAACTAAGAACACTGCTTTTGGTGATGACATAGCAATGAGCAAAGATGGAACTGCATTATTTGTTACCGCACCAGGACATGACAAAACAAATCAAGAAGATGCAGGTGCAATATATTATTACAAATGGAACGCTGATGGGTCAACTAATACATACACTCTACAACAAACTTTAGTTGCGCCTGACACACAGACCAATATGAGATTTGGTTCAAGTATATCCACAAACATTGCAGGCACAAGAGTTGCCATTGGCGCTGAAAATCTTGGCAATGCAAGAGAAATGAAATTTGATAGTGGAGCAACAACTTTTGATTTACAAGATACTTTAGTTGTAGACTTAAACATAGGTTCAGGTGGTGTGTATACTGCAACTTTATATGACACACAATTTGTTATAGATGATAGAATAGTTACTACTCATGTCAGTGCAAATGATGATTTTGGTACAGGCGTGTTCATGGCAGAGAACGGAGTGTTAGTAGGTGCACCGCAAGACACAAGCGAATCAGGTAGATCTGAAGATGGCTCATTGACTGTGTTTAAATTAAAAACTGCAAACAGTTATGCATGGAAAGAATTAGTGTCTGAAAAAGCACTGATTGACAATAGAAAAATTAAATCAGCATTTATTTTTGACAGGTCTTCAAACAAAATTATTGATTACATTGACTACTATGATCCAATCAAAGGTAGAATTTTAGGAGTTGCCGACAGAGAAATCAACTACAAAACAGAATGGGATCCAGCAGTATACAATGTTGGTTCAGCAGAAGTAAGTGTAAATGCAAATATCCCATGGGGTGAAGAACACATAGGCGAAGTATGGTGGGATCTTTCAAGGGCCAAATGGATTTGGTATGAACAAAGTGATCAAGAATACAAGACACAGAATTGGGGCAAACTGTTTCCAGGAGCATCAATTGATATCTATGAATGGGTAGAATCAAGACTGGCTCCAGCAGACTGGAACAATGTTGCTGACACCACAGGAGGTATATCTCAAGGCATATCAGGAATTCCAAAATACGCAGATAACACAGTATTCACCACAAAACAAAAATATGATCCTGCAAGTGGTGGTTTTGTAAACTTCTACTACTATTGGGTAAGAAACAGTGTGATACTTCCTGATCCAGGCAAGTCTGTTGTTACAAGAAAAAGCACAACTGCATATGTTTCAAACATCATTACAAACCCTGCACTAGGTGGATTCAAATATTTTGCTGTCACAGACACAGATAAACTTTTAACTTTCAATATTAAAAATACACTAGCAAATGACAGTGTTGTGTTGAACGTGGATTACAGCAATAACGTTGAATCTGGAGATAATCATAGTGTATGGAAATTGTTTAGCGAAGGTGATCCAACAGAAGTTCCTACTACAAAAGTTGAAAACAAATGGTGGGACAGTTTGATTGGTGTTGATACAGAAGGCAACAATGTGCCTGACCTAGATTTACCATTGAACAGAAGATACGGAAATAAAATTAGACCAAGACAGAGTTGGTACATCAATAGATATGATGCACTAAAACAGATTATAGATTATTCAAACTCTGTAATGAAAAAATACGAATTGGCAAACACAATAAATTACACAAACTTAAATGCCAATGATCCAGAACCAACTGAAGGCAGTGGAGAATGGGACGCAACGGTAGATACATACGCGGATTTAACTTATATCAACACAGCAGATCTAAGTGGCACTGTAAATTATCTTGTAAAAGCAGATGAAGAAAATTCAAATGGCTTCTGGGCAATATATCAATGGGATGGTGCAACTTTTAACAGAACAAAGATTCAAACATTCAAAACCAGTGCATTTTACAGTTTAAGTGATTGGTACAAAACAGATGGTGACATGACACATGATGAAAACACAGTTGTAGATGCTCAAGTCACTTATGAATATCAACTAGATACTTTAGATCTTGCCGTAGGTAAACACGCAAAAGTCACAAACGCAGACACCGGTGGATGGAAACTGTTTATGAAAACAACTACAGGTTGGGAAAAAGTTGGTGTTGAAAACGGCACAATTCAATTTAGTAAAAAACTTTATGACAACACAATTGATGACATTGGATTTGCAGGCGATGATGCTTTTGACGATAATTTTTACGATCAAGAACCAACACAAGAATTAAGAAAAATTTTAACTGCATTAAGAGACAACATTTTTATAAACGAGTTAAAAGTTGAATACAACAATTTATTCTTCATAGGTTTAAGAAAAGTTTTAGAAGAACAATTATATGTAGACTGGATGTTCAAAACCAGTTTCCTAAATGTTAAAAACAATTTCCGTGAATTAACGCAGAGAAAAACATATACAACAGGTGCAGATTCATATGTACAGGAATATATCAATGAAGTAAAACCATTCCATACAAAATTAAGAGAATACAAAGTTGGATATAGAAAAACTGAAACACAGGATGGTCTGTTTACAGATTTTGATAACCCGCCGTTTTATGACAGCACCACAGGTAAAATTAGAAAAATTGATGTAGATGGTCCAGCAGATGCAACAAGATTAACAGAGTATCCATACAAAATATGGAATAACAATCATAAAAAATCTGTGAAAACTTTAACAATTACTAATGCAGGTTCAGGTTATACTACTGCACCAACTGTGACTTTTACAGGTGGAACCACTGGCACAACAGGACCATTCCAAATTTTAGGAAGAAGTAATTCAGGCACCACAAGCGGAACATATGGATATTTTTATCCGTTGTTTACAGATCAACATAAAGCAAATATCTATGACAAACAAAATGGTGGTGCAGGCGCAAGTCACTCACACACTTTTGAAGAATATTCTGGATTAACGTTCTATATGCCAACAGGATCTATGAATCACGGCATATCTACTAAATCATTTGCATTTAAGATGTACACTGAATCCACAGCAACTCAGGCCACAGCAGAAGCAGTGGTACAAGGTGGACAGGTCACAAGGATAACTTTGTTGACTGCAGGTGCAGGTTATGACACTACTCCAAATGTAATTTTAACAGGCGGAGCCGCTGACGGATCAACTCCTACAGACACAGCCAAAGTTTACGCAAATCTTGGCAATGATCTTGTCAGAGATATAGATGTTACTTTAAAATTTGACAGAGTGGATCAAGGAGCAACTGTGTTTGAATGGGCAAAAAGCACTGCCTATGCATATGGTTCTTTGGTCAGACACAACAATGAATTATATAGAGTAACAACTGCATTTACATCAGGTACAAAATTCACAGACAACGAAGGAGACCTAACAAAAGTCAAAGGCGACGAAGAATGGTTGACTGCGGCAGGTAGAACACTTGGTATGTACACACCCAACGCAGGAATGGCAGGCAATGATCTTACACAATTAATGGAAGGTATTGACTATGGCGGAGTTCAAATCACAGGTGCATTATTCTCCAATGAACAAGGTTGGGACAAATCACCTTGGTATAACAGACCTTGGGACGCATATGGTTCAACCAAAGTAAAAACTTTCTATGGTGACGGATCGACAGCCACTTACACATTTGACACAGCACCGCTGGCAACAGATGTGTACACTGTGTACTATGATGGCACAAGACAGACCACAGATGTGTTTAGAGGTGATGGATCAACTACAACATTTACATTTACAGCCGCGGCCGCTGATGGAGTCAAAGTTGAACTAATACCTTTTGATGAAGACAAAGTGTTGACTCCTACAGATGACAGAACACTTGACACATTGTTAAGTGGAGGCTTGTTTAATACAGCAATAGGTCTTGCTCCTTCAGATATAATTCAAGACGGAGATGCATTTATAACTCCTGAAACAAGTTATGCACCAGAAGAAACTGTGCCAGGACAAATTTTTGACACACTGGATATAAAAGTTTATACTGCACCTTTATCAGGTGTACCGTTTATTGTTGACAGTTCATACTTGACAGATGGATCCACAGCCACTTTTGCTATAGGACAAAAACCTGCAACACAGGCAGGAGTATTTGTTTCATTGGATGGTGTACCACAAAACTCAATTAGCAACACAGACAGCAGTTTAATTTACACTGTTGATACAGCGGCGCAAACAGTTACATTTACAAATACACCAGCAACTGGCAAAGTTGTCAACATAAAAAGTTTTGCAGTGTCAGGAGAAAATTATGTTCTGCTGAACACATTTACAGGAGACGGTAGCACAACAGCGTTTGTGACCGGAGCCAGAGACACTTATCAACTTGACAGTGCTCAGCCGCAATTGTTTGTGACAGTGGATGGACAACCTACTACTGATTACACAACTACAGAAAGCAATAAAAGAATTACAATAAACTTTAGTACTGCTCCTGCGGCAGGACAGGCAATACAGATCGCAGGATTCAATCAAGATCCAAGCACTAGAGCATTTAATCAAATTATAAGAGAAGATATTAAAGTTTCTTCGTTATCACAACCATACACTTTGGACTATCCTGCAGGAACAATTGGACCTTTTGCAGGTCTAACAATAGTACAGTACAACGGCACTCAATTGAGAGGTCCTGACAACACTTACTATGGTGCTGACGGAAGCACATATTCATTTGGTGTAGCATCAGGATTGAGTGATGGATCCACAGTAGATCCAAGCAAAACTATTACAAGTAATACTCAAATAGAAGTGTATGTCAACGGAACTAAAAAGTTTTTAAACACAGACTACACAGTTGACATCAGCGGACAAACAGTAGATTTTTTAACGCCACCTGTAGAAGGAGATGTAATTGCAATTACAACTTTGGTTGACAATCATTACAAAATTGTTGGAAACGATTTAGTGTTCAATGAAACACAGTTAACCACTGACGGAATAAGCATATCTGGAAATATATCAGTAACAACATTCAACAATGCCACAGGCAGTAAGATAAGAAGAGAAGTACTTGAAGGCAGAACAACAGGTGAACTTTTCCTAAACAATGAACCATTAAATGGTGACTATGTGTTTGTTACATTGAATGGTACAAGATCACTTGTACAAGGCTTTGATTTCACTGTTGTCGGCAACAAAATCACTGTAAGTGGAGTTGCATTGACATCTAGCGATAGATTAGATATAATGTACTTTGCTGTGGAGTCAAATACAAATGCCACAGGATTTAGAATTTTTAAAGACATGTTGAACAGAACATTTTACAAAAGAATTAGTCAAACAAACACCACCAGGTTGACAGTGGCTCTTGACAGTAGTGATTTAGAAATCACTGTTGCTGACGGCACAGTGTTGACAGAACCAGATCCTTCAGTCAATATGCCTGGTGTTATTTTTATTGACAAAGAAAGAATTGAATATTTTACCAAGTCAGGTAACACTCTCGGAAGATTAAAGAGAGGTACACTTGGAACCGGAATTAAGTCACATGCCTCAGGCGCTTCTGTAGTAGACGCTGGCGGCTTACAAACTGTGCCTTATGCTGACACTATAACAACCAAAACCTACACAGGTGATGGTTCGACTGTGCAGTTTGCTACTACACACGCTCCGTCTCGTGAAGAAGATTTAGACATATTCATTGGTGGCCAAAGATTGTTGTTTAAACACGAGACGGAGGACAGCACATTAGTAAGGGGTTACAGTGTAGATGGAAGTACTGCTTTTGTAACATTAACAACCGCACCTGCCAATGGCACACAAGTTAAAATCGTTCAAAAACGAGGAAATACTTGGTACACAGCAGGAGCAACAACAGCCGCAGATGGAAATGGTCTAAGTAGATCAACAACTATACAGGCTAAATTCATAGCAGGAGAACCAACAAATGCACCAGAATAAATACAATGAGATGCAACAAGATCAAATAGAAAATAAAGAACAAAATTCAAACAAAAAACCTGATGACAAATCAGGCGTAATGATGCAAGGACACATCAAAATCTGGGATCCAGAAACAGGTGAAGTTATTGTAGATAAAAGAAATGCGATACATTATGAAAACATGAGTACTGCATTAGCAAATTCATTAGCAAACAAAACCACTGGCTTTGTGCATGAAATGGCCTTTGGAAACGGTGGTACCACAGTGGACACTACTGGAGTGATAACTTACCTTACACCTAATTCAACAGGAACCAATGCAACACTATACAATCAAACTTACTACAAAGTAATTGATGACAATTCAACTACCAACAAAGACACAACCAGAAACAAAATGGAAGTGAGACACACAGCAGGAAACAAGTACACTGACATAGTCTGTACTTGCACATTAGATTATGGTGAACCTACAGGACAAGATGCTTTTGATAACACAACAAATTTTGATGGTGACTATGTGTTTGATGAACTAGGATTAAAATCTTGGGAAGGCACAGAAAATGGATCAACAAACAAACTTTTGACACATGTAATTTTCCATCCTGTGCAAAAAAGTTTGAACAGATTAATACAAATTGATTACACTTTAAGAATACAAAGTTTAACAAGTTTCAATGAAACTACTTCAACAGGAACAACAACAACTACAACTAGTTAAAGATGGCATACACAGTAAACAAAACAAATAGTTCAGCGTCAGTCAGTGCATACACAGTGCAAGATTCTGTATTAAACACACAGACTGATCTAAGTTTTATAGGAAAAGGCTATGCCGGTTATGGAGAAACTGTTGCAGAAAACTTTTTACATCTTTTAGAAAATTTTAGTAATACATCAGCACCGTCAAAACCTATTACAGGACAATTATGGTACGATGAAACTGCTAACAAATTAAAAGTTTATGATGGTTCATTCAAGCCGGTAAGTGGTGCAGAATATCAGTCAAGTGCACCTACATCACAACAACAAGGTGACCTTTGGATTGATAGTGATACACAACAATTATATTTTTATAATGGTACATCAAATGTTTTAGTTGGTCCTCCAGCAAGTGGTGGAACTACAAATGGATTTGTATATAACACAATTGCAGATTCAACAGATGTAAATCAAAACGTAACCTATTGGTATAATGATGGCAATCTAATTGCAATAATTTCAGAAGATACTTTTACACCAAAATCAGCAATTTCTGGTTTTGCAACAATCACAAAAGGTATAACACTTTCCACAGCCATATCAGATCTTAAATTTGCTGGCAATGCCACAGACGCAGACAAACTTGGCGGTGTTGCGGCGGCAAACTATCTAAGATCAAATGCCAACGACACCACAAGCGGAACCTTGGCAGTTTTAAATGATGGTGGTATAGTAGTTGGTGCTGACCAAGATTTATCTATCACAGTTGATGGCAGTGGTGTAAACTTCAACAGTTTAACCAGCAACGCTGACATGATTTTCAAAGTTAACGATGGAGGTTCAACAGTAACTTCTATGTACATTGATGGAAGTACAAACCAAATAGGAATTGGTACAACTTCACCGTCAACAAAATTACAGGTAGCAGGCACAGTAACAGCAACAACTTTTGCTGGCGCTCTTACAGGGAATGTCACAGGAAACGTTGTAGGTGATGTTACAGGTACAGTGACAGGTTCATCAAGTTTAAATTTACTTTTAACTGGCGGCACATTGACAGGCACATTAACTGCCAGAGCAATTGTGCCAAGTGCAAACAATACCTATGACATAGGTGCAAGTGGAAACAATTTTAACAATGCATATCTTAAAACAATTAATTCAACTACTTTAAATGCAACAACTATAAATGTAGACAGTGCAATAACTATCACAGACAATTTAATCACTGCCTCAAGATCTAATGATAATTTACAATTAGATGCCACAGGCACAGGTGCAATTGAAATGATACCTGCAAAAATAATAATGGCTAATTTGCCAACTAGTGATCCTGGAGTTGCAGGACAATTGTTTAGAGATGGCACTGACTTAAAAGTAAGTGTAGGTTAATAGCAGATAAATGGTCATAGAAGGAATCCAAGCAGATCCCAAAACGTTAGTAGGCGCACCAGTGATGGTGGGCGGCAATGCTGATGTAACAATGTATGATAAAAATGCAGTTTGCAAATCTACCGGATATGTGCATGTGGTTGGTGTCTGGAGTCTAGAAGGATTAATGACTGCAGGAAAAACCAGTGTAATATGCAAAGGTCCTATTCTCAAAGGACAATCTGTCTATGCACAATGGGGCGGATATTGTTCCGCTAATCAACAAGCAGATTTAAAAAGGAAGACCCTAGTAGGTACAGCATTACACGATTGTGGTCCAGGTGATACGATTGCTGAGTGCATACTTAAACTGTAGACTGTCCTGCTAAATACAAGCAATTATGCCATATACTATTAACAAAACAGACGGAACCACAGTAACTACCATTTCAGACGGTACACTTGACAATTCAACGTCATTGACACTTTTTGGAAAATCATATTCAGGATTTGGTGAATTTTTAAATGAAAACCAAATCAAACTATTAGAAAATTCAGCATCAACATCGGCTCCAACTGCGCCTTTAAAAGGTGAGTTATGGTTTGACACTAGTACAAATCAAATTAAAGTATATGATGGTACAAGTTTTAAACCTACAGGTGGTGCAAAATCACAATCTACAGCACCAACTTCTGCTTCAGCAGGGGACCTTTGGACAGATTCAGACGACGATCAACTTTATGTGTATACAGGTTCAGCATGGCAACTAGTAGGTCCAGTTTACACATCAGGACAAACACTTTCAGGTTGGTCAATTGAAACAATTAATAACAATGTTGGAGTAAGCAAAGTTATTGCTTCAATGTTTGTAGGTAATACTAGAGTTGCAATACTTTCAAAAGAAGCAATTACACCGCAAGTGGCCATAACAGGATTTGCCACTATTGCTTCAGGACTTACTTTAAATTCAACACTTGGTGCAAGTTTTTCAGGAAACTCAGCACAGGCCAGTGCAGTTGATGTCAGC